>Ga0307517_10003504_pt1 | contig 24386 bp, 34 predicted proteins | sample 23_EM_MG_FD_194515 | JGI IMG/M metagenome (GOLD analysis project Ga0307517, IMG submission 194515) | Populus trichocarpa ectomycorrhiza microbial communities from riparian zone in the Pacific Northwest, United States - 23_EM | ecosystem: Host-associated > Plants > Roots > Unclassified | place... | reverse complement strand
CTGCTTTATCTTCTCCTTGGAGGCCATATATGACAGGGATTTCCGTTTCTTTGTTTGGATGAAGCATCTTGGCAGGTTGAAGCTCTGCTAAACGAAGAGCGCGGATGTCGCCCCCTCGGTTTCCTGATGCATGCTGAAGAGCCCATGCAAGGTGTCCATTTATAGCAGGATGGACTAATGGTTTATGTTTTAGTTATAAACGCAAAGGTTTTGCAAAGGAGGCTTCATACCTTCTCGATGGCTTAAAAATGCGTGACCTATTTGAGCAAGCTCTTCCGAAGTGACGTCGGCCAAAAAGGTGTTGGCCGTGATATCCGGCGCATCCTCATTGGGTACGAGTCCACTGAAATCCATAATCAGCTATAGGTAGAGTCAAAAGGAAAGAATGTATATACCTTCGCTCGCGGTCAAGAGCTTCGTTCATACGATTTTTGATCGCATCCCAAACACCAACAGTGGTCGCACGACGTTGAGAAATCAGGGTGATATCTGCCGCATCTTGCTCTTTTCGGATTCGAAGCGCGCCAAAAAACAATTTTTTTAGCTGGGACTAAAATTCGCAGTGAGTGTTCTCAAATTCAGATTGAAGAGAGAGAGATTAACGTACTGCACCCACGAATGTACCAGGGATGTCAATTCCACGACGGTTGCGTTTGGGACGCTCGGCTGAAAATTTGATAAAGAGGAGGAGAGAATGTTCATCGACGGATTGAATCTTTGATCATCCCCGATTTTAGAAACCTTTCGACAAATTCCTGTTTATGTAAATGAGTAAGGTTGATTAAATGCAAGGCGAAGACGTACCAGCCAGGCGCGAACCATGGCTTTTTGTGTAGCCAATCCACCTTTTCGACGGTTTCCTTCGGCGCGAGTGGCTGCCTGCACACGGACGGAGGCTTGGAAAGCTTTGTAAAGCTCCGGAGATGCGTTCGGCAGGTCCTGGAAACCGTTTTCTTCGTCAACGTCCTCCTCATCCTCCTTCTCATCGTCGAAGCCGAGAATCGCCTCGGCGTCAGCACCCTCGACGTCGAAATGTTGCACGAGAGCCGTCTCTTCAGCACCTTCCTGATCCAATATGCTTTGGGGAGTTTCTTGAGAGGGAGTGGGCGGCTTCTCTGGACCAAAAAACGGACGAGGTGTTGCATTATCAATGGAAGATGGTGGACGCAATGGAGGGGGTGCAATGTCTTGGTGGGAATTGGCACTTTCAAGGGAACCTGGCTCTGCTGGGGAGTTTGAGGTTACAGTAGTAGCAGGTGCAGAGCTTGGAGGAAACCTAGCCGGGTTTGAATGGTTCACAAGGATCGTTGGGAATTAAAATTGAAATCGTACCAGTAGTTTTGAAGCGTGGACCGGAGGCGATCAAGGGTGGTGGCGTGGGGAGTTTCAGGCCTAGCTCTCGGCAACGATCTTGGAGCGGAGCCTTCCGTTTGATAGTGAGCCTGAAATGAATACGCGTTGGTTCAACTGTTAATGAGAGAGAAAGGTGGGACACGTACAATTGTGTCGCGTATTCTTCACGCGACGCGTTAATCAGTCCAGTCCCGTCGCGGGTTGGATCCAATTCCGGACGCGTCGTGGTCACGCTGCTTGGTGGTAGTGCAGCCGGTGCTCGTGCAGGTTCAAGCGAGGGTGATGAGACCTGGGCGTTGGTGGAGAGCGCGAGGAGGGCCGGGTCAATTGCGAAGGCGGTGGTGGGAAGCTGTCAAACTCGGCCATCGCACGGGAAATTGACGCGAAAAGGGGGAATTAGAGAACCGAGAAAAATAGGTAGGGAAGTATTGTAGAATTAGATGACCATTAAGTACGGAGAGGAGTGGGCCAAGTGGGCCAGAGACGACGCTTGGCCATTGTCTTGCACGTGCCTATAGCTATTTTATTTTTAAAAAAACATAGGGTACGGACCCCAACCCAAGTCACCAGAGTCAGTGAAAAATTCGGCACTGGGTCACGATCTCTCGGTGACCTGGCTCCTGGGAATACCATCGGGGTCTCCATGTTCCTGAGAATTTCACGTTACAATTGGTTACAAATATGTTTTGCACAAATGGCGGTGTACAATACCGGACTATTGCCTCCGAATCCCTATCCGTTTTCAGAAAAATCACCATCCGGCCGTCTGAAGAAGTATTGAACCTATAGGGACTGGTTTCGAGTCTACGCCACAACATCCAAATGTACAATCATCATTACTGGACGATACTACTATTACTAGTAAAATTTGAGAGCATTCAATACTTATCTACCAAACCTTGACCAAACCAACCCATTTCTTCGTCACGATAAATACCGTCCTGACTCCTCAATTTCCGATACTGAGCTCATAGTCGAGGACTGCAGCGCCTGAAATCGTGCGTCAAGATCTGCATTACAATTCATCTGCCCCAAAACAAGTCAGCGACAAAATAGTTCTAAACGATGAAAAAAGCCTACCATCGGCTGCACCCCGATGTATGTACCAAACCTATTCATACGGTCTTCTGGTGACATATCGACGAACTCCTGGAGCGACAATTCGCATAGAACAATCGAAGCCGAGAAATTATTCATCCCCTTTATCCCTGCTAACCAATTTTGTTCTTCCTGTCATCAGAAATAGATTTGTTGCAATGATCAACGATCAACCAATAAACAGAGATAAAATAATCTCATACCTCCAGAACATCCACCGCCAACCACACTCGCTCCCCCCAAACCGCACCGCCCGTCGCATCTACCCCCTCAGCTGTCTGCCCAAACCACCGCACCAACGACGCAGCCTCAATCACCGTATGCGCAAAGGCATGCTCCACCTTGGTGTCAATACACTTTGTGCCGAACGCGGCCGCAATGCTCACGTTCCTTCTAAATTTCTTGATCGCCTTGACAATTGGCGGCGTAAACGCGTACAGCTCCGATGACGACGCACCGGTGGACCCACATTTGTTAGCCGCGAAAGATCTCTTGGAAAATACTTCGGGATACGCTTCGAATATAATAAGCAACCTGGAGAATTTCCAGGATTGTTCCGAGATGCGTTCTATATACGCGTCGCACCTCGCCGAGAGTGTGAAAAGAGACAAGAAAATTATTGCGCAGTGCGGGTCGACGATCAGATCCACCCCCCCGAGCGTCTGCCGCTCAATCAGCTCGACAGAGCAGTCGCGAAGCGCACGGACACGTGCATGCCTTTGGATCATGTCGAGTGAAGCCATGAAACGGTAGACCTCCTGGGCTGGGTTGATTGTCTTGGGAAGGCGGAGGGTATTTTGATCAAAGAGCTCTGGTGGGACGGACCGGATCACATTTGAAGCGACAGTAGGGACCGGAACTACAGCAGGCTCCACAGCGGGAACTGGACGATGCTCAGAAACCTTCCTCGCACGGAGATGGGCAAATGCAGAAATTCCAAGTGCCTGAGAGGCGATGTGAGGCTCTGAAGCAAGAGTGAGCTCCAGTCCGTGCCCTGGCAGGGAGCCTTCTTTTTCATACATAGGAATGTCTTCCGGTATACACTCGGGTCCAAATGAGTCCTGTCTTCGAGGAAGAGCATCTAATCCGTGGGGTTGATGTTGAAAGAAATTCGCTTGCGGGGCAGGTCGATGAGAACCAAATGAGAGGGGTTTCTCTTGTTGATCTTCCATTTGATCATGTGTCCCCTCGTGGCCGAACACGCTGGGTTCGAAGTCCTCCGGGTCTTCCATGAACCTGGAAAGAGAAGATGAAAGCGGAGGCCAGCTCTCTTCGTTATCTTCGTTCACATCAAACATAGTAGGCGAGTTGGCGTCGAATAAGGGTTGCACATGCACCAAAGGTTGACGAGAAATGGAGATTACGTCGTCGCGCGAAATGGTCATCATTCGATATCCACCGCCGATGCTTTCAAGCCGAGGCTGCTTACAAAGATCTAACCCGTCTTGTGAGTCATCGCGTAGATGACCCTGTTGTTGGCGGTGGCAATCTTGTGCTTCTGCAAGACCAACTTCTCCAGCTTCATCATCCTCAGCGTTGAGTATCTCCCCGATTCTTCCTTCTGGAGTCACAAAAGGTCGATATATGCGCGAGTTTCCAAAATAAGCGCGCCAACCAGCGTTAATGGTGATTGTATTTTGTCCGTCAAGATCCAAGGGCTTTAGGAGACTCTCGCCTGGCCGCGCTGTGGCTATGCGATTTAAAAATAGGTGCATTTCCACAGGTTCTCGGATTAGGCTGACCTTCCATCAACATACCCTTCTTGTCGTCGATCGCCTGGTTCATGATCGGATTTTTAACTTCGTGTGGTCTTTTCACATCGAGGCCTTGATCTTGAATATTGGCATCGGTGTCGATTGTATTGAGTTCAAGTATTGAACGTGGCCGGCCGAGGAGTCTGCGCATCTATACATTAGAAAGCGAGTAATATATTGAATGGAGATACATACGTTCTACCCGCTAGGATATGTGGCGAAATCCCACTGGAACCTCCGATTTTTTGCGAACGAGGCATCGCGATGTCCTCTAACCCTTATTGATGAGCACCAAAAGAGTGGAAAGTTCGAATGGATTAACAGACCCATGTTCGCAAATTTTTCTAAGTGGCTCGGCCCTGCATCTGGGGATGATAAACGAAACGGCTTGTGTTTGTCGTCGGTATGCTTCGATGACTGCCATGAAGGCGGAGAGAATCTAATTGTTTCTGGTGATTAGATCGTCAGTGAAAGCTTCGACAGGAAGAAGTGCTAAGGACCCCCTCCATCGACGATGACCAAGTTCTGCCCGGATAGGTCACCATCAGAATCCTCAACCTCGATTTTGTTCATCACAATGGATGGATTATCGATAAATGGTTCGTGTCCAGCCACATCATCTTTGGTCGACTGACGAGCACGACGCGTCAAGGCAGGTAAAAATGGTTCATCAGGTGGATCCAAGTTGTCTACGGTGAAGGGTGTCAAACATCAGCTTCATGGTGGCAAACGGCGCACAGTCATCCTTCCACACAATTTTCTCTGATTTTGGTTTGCCTCGGAATGAGCCCATGACGTTTTTGAGATATAATCTAGCATCGTTCGTTGTTTCCGGAATCTCATCATAAGGTTCAAGCGACCCTATTCCGTGAAGTTGAGAAAAAGCCTCAAAAGGATCAATGAGATTAACGAGCGAATACGGATGGGTGAGTGGAATCGGCTTCAAGTCCTCGATGAACTAAATAGTAACGAATAAAGAGTCAGATAAGAAATGAGAAGCTCCACAGTCTTACGCACCTCAGAAACCAACTCCTCCGTAAAAGTTAAGTGGTTTTTCGTGTAATGTGATTTTGAGTACTCATGAAGCAGATTGCGAATGTGCAACCGCAATTCAGGTGAATCGCTAAAGTAGGGAGTCATTCTCGAGGATTGAGCAGAAAATTAGATATTGAAGAATTGTCTCAATCAGTGCGTATTGACATAAACATATTTTCGAGGTCAATGACTGTGGTTGTGATTGGAAAGAGAAAGGAGGACCCTGCTTTATGCTGTAGGAGGTTGGATCCCAGTGCGGACATTTTTGGGGCCAAAAAATCATCCATGTTCGATCCGAGATTCCGAATGCGGATAGAACAGCCAAAAATGGGCAAACACTCCGATAAAAAATGCGGACATGGAGGCCGGTCGGTAGGGAGGTCCGATCCACATGCGGACATTCGTGGACACTCATTGACCAAGTTTCGCCAACGAGACCAAAGCTGAAAATTTTTCGTTGATCATCTCCCATCATAGGGCTCTCCGCCACCACATATCAATTCTATACACTGTGGTTAGTAAACGGGGTCAGGCTGACTGACCCAGACCCAGTTCACGCTAACTACCTTTAAGTAGTCAAGGTGACTGAAAATAAGCGGTCACCTTGACCGAAAAAACGGTCATTTCCACGGTCGTCGTGACTGTTTTTTGGACAGTTATTCTAACCCCCTTAAAGGTGGTCAGTTTGACCGTGAAACAAGGAGTTACAAGGTAAAAATTAGTTCATTAGTTTAGTGTTCCTAGCGGGAAGCGAACCAACGACCCTTGGAAGTACTCACACATAGCATAACGCCCACTACACCACGCAGCCTTATATATGGAGGCCAATGGACCTCATTACATAGGCTACTTCCATCCGTGGGCGGCCTAGCCATCCGCTGTGCGTGCTTGTCAGGCTTCCTTTTGAGGTTCCCTCCACCTCAATAAATAACGAAATATGTTCTTATTTAGCCCAAACATATATAATACGCAATGGGTGCCTTGGTCCCATTTTCGTGTGAAAAATCCCAATTTATTTCGGATTTAGCCATGGAGAGCAGGAAAGAATTGAATCTAGGCAAGTCAATTCTTTACCAAATTTCTTGCGTTCTTGGAATACATCAGGTAGATATGTTCATTAGATATGTTCATTAGAGACATACAGGAGGATCAGCAGCCTGATATAGTTTTTAAATGGGAAGTCGAAGCTTTGGCAGAATTTTGAGAGGAGGAGGAGAAGAGTTCAGAGGATGTAGGTGGGTCAAATCTTCGTCAAATCCCTCAAAAAATTTTGTTATGGAAGGTATAATATCCAGGCAATCTATTTATTATTAAATAAAAGGTTCGCGTTTGTTGATTAAATGGGAAGATGCAGATCTATGCAATTATAGTGAGAGAAGGGGGCCGGGGAAAGGTTGAGGTAGAAGTAGTACACCAAATCTTCATCAAAATAACTCAATTCTTTTTGGAGTTTAAGGGAGTACATATACTATATATTCTCTCTGCACGACAAGAAGCTCGCGCTAATTTATTAAATAGTAAACTGGAGGATTTTCTGATTTTATAAGAGGCAAGGGGGAAAGGATGAGATGTAAGTACGTCAATTCTTCCTAGAATCACTTCATTATTTTTGTGATCTAAGAGTATACACTTGTAACATTTGAATCCAACCAGACGAGAGGCCTGCGCGCGCTTATTTAATTAAAATTTACGAATTTCTCTGATTTTAGCGAGGGATGATGAAAGCGTGATATGCAGGTCAGTCATTCAATTTTTAGTCAAATACGTTGTCCCCTCATCATATGAATCTGTTTATAAACATGTGGGGTATTCCAAAGGTCAATAAAATGATTATCTGTTTATCGCTAATCGTGACTGTTCTCTGGGCAGTTGTTCTGACCCAGCGAAAGGTAGTCGGACTAAAGAGGTTAGATGTGACTACCTAAAACGGGTTTTGACTACTTAGTAGTCAACCTGACCCCGTTTACTAACCACAGTGTATATTGCTCTCTGCCACCACATATCGGCGCTTTACTAAAATGGGCAGGCTACGGAAGGGAAATCTGGTCATCTCTCAGGACAACCAGGGTCTCAGTCATTGTACTGGAGCTCAGCCTTATCGTTAGATCCTCTGTGCGCCTACTTTTACTTGCCTGACAGGGATTGATATCTAATATCTTTTTCAGCTTTCTTTTCTTTTTGGAACCACATCTCTCTTTGCAATTTGCACAGTGCCGACTTCACCTTGAGCTGGGAGTGCCGCTGATCCTTTTATCTTGATTGAATTGGATGCTCTCCAGGGTCAAGACTGGGCGCAGAAATGACCTCGAAGATCGCAATATCGCATTTATGACCCTGGCTGTTCCTCGCTATTCCTCACCTCCTAAAACCAAAGAACAGTTTAGGGAATCATATATAGTTTTTGGACTCGAAAATTGGAATCTCCGCATCGCACTACCCAATATACCAACTAACTTTCCATTCATTTTGCTATTCTCTTGCAACCGGGCCGAACATCCACAATGTGCAAACGGAGTGCGTCGTTTATGTCCTGGACTCTCATAGCATTTTATTGATGTCCATCTTTTTAGACGGCCATAAACCTCGCTTGCTACCCTCCCGTGCACCAACTACCGTGACGTGGGGGCATTTTCTTGCCTTCATGCTTTCCACTGTCCTTTTGGTGTGGTCGTGCACACGCCTTGATATCCTCTCAGCTATTTCGCGCCTCTCCGCTGGTTCCAGTGTCAAGGAGACAGTATTTGGCCTATTCCTTGTCATTTTTGAAATCTCGGCCGTCATTGGTCAGTCCATAATATATTCTAATGCGACCAACTTGAATAATTTATACTAGTATTTCAGTCTATATTTGTCTTCTTGGACGCTTCTGGCTCACATTATCAACTATCATGGGACGGCGCAAGTCCTACCAACGTGCTCACATCTCACATATGCGCCTTGATCGAATGCGGTGCCTTGTTCATAAACAGACCCCACCCTCAGTCTGGCAGTCCCTTTCCTCAAGTTTTTTCCGCCTATTCGCCATTTCAAATCCATTTACCCACTCTTCAACCTTTTTGCTACCCTCAACAATCACTTATCCCGCATTCTTACCATCGCGCCTTCCTACAGCATCCACTTGTGCAACGCCATTCGTTTCTTATCCACAACGCATTCACTCTCTCCCCCTGCTCGGAGGAGGAGATATTAATGTCTCGCGGAATTCTTCAACCCTCAATTTGACCATTCCGAACGTTGATAATACAATAAGATCTCACAACTCCTCATTCCGCCATCTACAATTTCGGTGCCAAGCCTGCTTGAAACTGAGGACTACTCACAATGCCCGGAATCGCCATCAAGCACGTTAAATGGTCACTTCTCCGATAAACTACCAAACGTATTGACATCACCAGTTGGCAAAGATGTAGTCCTTCAACACCGAAAGCTCCTCTTCAGTGGTTCCACCAGCTTAACCCCCAGCGACGTGCAGAAAACCAGTTACCAATCAATTTATTTTGATGATGGTCCACAGCGATATCCGCTCTGGACCAATGCCCTAATTTACAAGCTATCCCGTCATGTTAAATGTCGTCGCGAGTGGGCCGAGGCGGAAAAATGGCTTGACGGGTTGTCTTTACAAGATGACCCTGAGCTTGCAGTTGAGACTCCTGATGTTGTCGAGGAGTGTCGCATCCGTCTTGACTCTATTCCATGGCGAGGCGATGTTTCTGGTTTTGGTAAAGCTGTTCAACTCACCACCCATCATTTTGCGTCAATCTTAAGCAATAATTGGCTTGATGATGAGGTGATTAATGCAGGCGCCAACTGGATCCTCCAGCGACTTGGGCCCGCCAAATCTCGCACACGAATTTTAAATTGCCTCATGGTCCAACAACTCCAACATGCACAAAATTTACAGCTGGTTTATACTCCGCGAACCTCTCTCGACAGTCTCATCGCTACCCGCCGCGTCGACATCCTTTTTCTTCCCCTTCATGTATTTGGAAACCATTGGATACTGTTGCGGATCAATCTCAATGACCGTTCTTATTCCTATGCTAATTGTTTACACCACCATCTTACTCCTCCTTTACCGATATTCGACCTCATCAACTGGTGGCTAAACTCCCTCCTAGTGACGGCGGTCCTTGCTCCCTTTGAGTTTGACCTTTCTACTCAGCAGGATTCATCCTCATGTGGGATCATCGCTTTGGATATTATCGCAAGGATTCTCCTTCATCATGCAAGTTGGCAACCTAACAGAGCTGCTCTTCATTGGATGGAATGGTTCCTCCGTCTCTCTGAGGACTATGCTGAAGATCGACCACTTGAAGTACGTTGTATCACATGTAGATTTTTAGTAATATACTAAAATCTGCTTGAAATTTTCAGGGTTCCGATTCTGACTTTGACGACAAGCGTGGCAGTGACGAAGATACCAATGATAAACCTTTATCCTCTTTCCTGACCGGCTTCGATATTCCGATGGAAGTTGACGTTCTTGGACCCTTGGATTCTATTTCAAATATCTCCATTACCCCTTCCGATCTACCCACTGCCTTTCTTAAGCGACCACATTCATTACTCGAAACCCTCTCGGACGATGAAGACTTCGATTTTCATGAAGCACGTCATGTTTCTCGTCGCCGTGGCTTATCTGGTCCAAAGGCGGGCTCTTCTTGGGCTGCCCAGAAAGCTCCCCGAGATCGTGTAAAGGCTTCAGCTGATATTCCTAGCCGGGCGAAGCTCCAAAACTTTCAGCGAAAGGTTCGAGATGATGACGCACGTGCAGAATTCCAAGATCGAAAGTTCGTTGCTCTGCTTGTGCTAAATGGATTACGATGCGGGCATTGTATGATGTTCAACAATGGAAACATCACCGCGCTACACCAAAGTGTATGAAGAGGTGCTCCAGTGGTTTAAAAACTCGTTCGCTATTTGCTCTCGGTTTTGTTGGACCACGTAAACCTTTGAAGGATTATTCCGGTACTTGCGCGTTTCCATGTCCTGGGCTTTCACAGATTCAAGCCCGCTCATTGACCGCTATCTGTATCGAACGGCTGCCACTGGTGGGGGAGCTCCCTCTCGTCAAATACTAATGAAAGATCTCACAAACAAACAGCAGCGGATGGTTCTTCGACGGGAGGAAATGTTGTTCCTCTGGAGGGTTTCTCGTTCTACCCAATCTATCTACGCAGCGAGCTGTGAAACCATCATCCATGCCTCACCCACTGCCAACCCCGAGCCTTGTACCGAATGTCTCAACCTTTACAACCTTCACAAATTTACCATTGCATTGAACCGAAAAATGCAAATGAAGACAATATGAAATTTGTTCCAAAGAAGTACTGTCCGACAGAACTGGGGAAGATTTACTTGAAGTGTAAGGGGGTGCGTGAGCTGGTAGAGAAGGTTCGAACACGCGTTGAACATTGAGATTATTTTTCTGACCTAAATTTATTAGGACGATGGGCGTTCGCCTTGGTTGCGGTTTGCCCAAGGGGTTACCGATGGTGTTTATTCCTCCGAGACCTTAATGGGCATGATTCAAGCATTTATGATCAAGGCCGACCGCATGAGAAAGGGGAAATCTTTGCGTAACATGAAGTACCCAGCAGCTTTCGACAACTTCTGTAATTTGCTCGCTTCAACATCTACACGTGCCCATCAAACGTTTCGACGACAGTTTGGTGGGCGAACGCCGCGAACCATGAGTAGCATTAGGTATAATATTTGCAACTTATCTAATTATTAACGTCCGGAATCTCATCTACATTTCCTTCAGAAGTATTCGCGCTAAGATGCCCAAATTTCGGCCAGGCCTTTCTGCCTCACTGGCAGCTTCCGTCCTCAAAAAATATAATTATTCCGGCCCTGTTTCACTTTCTTGGGATGATACAGACCTTGAACCAGCGATTTCTGTGTTCCAGGAGTCCAAGGACATATGTGTAGTCATTGGCTCAACAGATGGCGAATTGCGAGTAGAATCCTATGATGAGATTGAGAGCGTGATAAAGAAGGCCCGACTATATCCAGCACAAAAGGTGTGGTCTATTTATTGATTTCAAGGTTTAGTTCACTATTAATCCAATACACACCATTTTCATAGCTTCGCATCTGGCTCCTCACCATTCCTTTGCCAAAAATACCCCCGATCCTTGTAGCCGCTGCTGCTCGGGGTTCGTCAGAAAATGCACAAGCCCTACACGAGATGCATAAGAGGCTGGCTGATCTTTTGAACAACGAACAAATCCGTCCAGTTTTCCTCGCGTCAGACCGGACCGAAGTTGAATGCCAAGTTCAACAACTCATTACCCAATCAGCACCTTCTCACCACATCTGTTCCATTGGAAACACCTTTTTAGGGGACATTGGCCGCATCACTCTGCGCATCCCTCTTTTTCTCGGATTATATCCTATGATCATTGTCCAAGACTCTAAGCATGGACGGAAAACTGCTCGCAACTAGCTTTTCACAGGCGCTCGGATATTGGTGCTTGGTTTTTTTGCCGCGTTTTATGCCCAGCTTCGAGAGCTCGCTGCGAACGCACTTGGGCCTCTTTTTATGCATAATGTCGAGAATGTCGATCGCCAAGATGACCGAGCGGCAGCGCGTACCTTCTCCGCATCGGCACTGGACTTCTACATGAAGACATCCTGACCAACGAGGAATGTCAGTTTACTTGTTCGTGTTAGGAGATCTGGTGGATGCATGGCAGAACCGTAACATCAGTCACCATCTTCGGGCAAAAATGGCGATTCGAGCCAGGTTTTTCCTCATGGCCTGGCGGGCCCATATTGTTGCGCACCCCGATTACTCTGTTAAAACCCAGTTCATTTCTCGAGAATTCTTCGACATCTTTTTAATGCTTGCCGAAAGCTTACTCTCCCTAAACATCTATCGCAAGTATTACTCAAGATATCCACTCCTTCCTTGGCTTCATTCGACTGAGCCATGTGAACATGTCTTTGGGGTTCTGTGACAAATCAAGAAAGATTTCACATTTCCCGACATGCTTTTTGCTCAGCCCAAGTTACAGGCGCTTCTTCTCGGAGCATTTGGCAACTTGACTCCCGAAGAACAGGCGAACCAGACTGCATTGGGATACCACCACACCTACTTCAAGGCGGATGATCTCGACCTCGAAGAATTGATGCGCTATCCAACAGATGATGATCTTGTGGCTGCATCTGATGCTGCGTTCAAAGAAGCTGAACAACTTCTCGCCTCTGTTGGAATTAATGCAGAAGCAATGCTCAAGGCGCCTACGGGGCATGTTCCTGTTGCAAAAAAAGAAGACAAAGGCAACAAGACCTGCTCCGGAGTCTCATGGGCCACAGACGCTAGCTGAAATCCTAGCATTATCAAACTCGAAACAGATGGACAATTTCGAGGCATGTGAGCTCGCACTCGTGGCGGACAACGTCGACCGATCTCTCGCCATGTGAATTTTATTCCGAGTTCCTGTCTATTTCAAAAGCTGATCTGATCATTATAGTGACGATATTCCTGACTCGAAGGAGGCACATTTCTTAGAGGCGAAGGCACCTATTGATAATATTTGTGGTCCTGACACACTTTTATCGCCAGTGGCTGCACCAAAGGTATGTTTGTTAATTAGAACCCCAGTCTTCCGTCCGGATCATTCATTTTTATTTCCAGCCCATGCTGCCAACGTGGGCCCCACTTTCGCTCGTGACAGTGGATAAATCCCTCGACCGTGAGGTTCTTGTTGCTGAACGCTGCAAGCATGAACCACAGTTCACCACCAAGGCAGTCCGGCAACGTGGAACGCTCTCCCTTCCTCTCAACAACCGCATCTTTAATCACTTTATTACCCAAGGTCCCACATTACGTGAATCTCTTGTTCTGCACCTTGCAACTCTTTCGGCCCCTCAAGTGTCGTCCACTTCCAAGTATGGAACGTCTGGAATCAGTCGCCAAATTCGTCACACTGGAACATTTGTGGAAGCATCAGGTGCCTCTGGGGAAACTACACAAGCCAAAAATAAAGCCACGGTACGATTGGCATCTGCAAAGGTTTGAATCATTTTGGTACAATGAAAAGGAATTATCTCATATGATTCCTTCTTCGTAGAAATTTCTTCATCTCCGAGAGCAAGCCTTAGGGGTAGCTCGTTAAATTTTCATCTCGCAAACGTCTCCTCTATCAATACCTTGAATCCTGGTCACCTTGTTATCGTTCTGCATCCAAGAAAGAAGAAAAAGGAAGTACTTTTGGGCGAAGGTAAGATATCCGCTGTTTCCTTAGAACATTGTACTCACTGACAGTCGTATCTTACTGTAGTTATCACCATGTATTCGAAGGGCGAAGGCAAGGGCGCAAGGCATGAATGGATCCCTTCAACGGATAACATTGGCGTCCTTTCTTACCCCTATGTCAGAGTCTTTGCGCATTTTGCAGGTGACATGTACACCTCAATGACTTGCCAGTCATTGTCGACTCGTTCCTCATCCCTCGTTCGCACATTCTTTTATCTCTTGCATCAGCTACACGAGCGATCACGTCCCAGCAGCTCAACTCCTCCATTGGACATCCGATGACCCTTGTTACCCTTTGTTCCTACTCATCATCTATCATTCTCCAATTCCGTCAATGCCAGGACGCCCTCTACACCGGCCTCGAAGCTCTCCAACGAAACATGAAAGCAAAGGATGCTGGAGCCCCATCATCAGCGCCAGGTCCTCGATTGGCCTCTGATGAGTACGTTGAAGAGTCAGACGGAGAGTCCGACGTCGATAGCGTGGTTTAACAACCATATTTCATACTAATTCGTACATTTTTGCTATTATGCGTATATTTTTCAATAAATTTCATATGCAATCCACCATGCGGACCTAAAAACATGCCCGATCCGCATGCGGATGGAATTGGTCAAAAAACCTTAGGTGCGGATATAAATGCCAAAAAATGGCCATTTTGGATCGACCTCTCACAGCATAAAGCAGGGTCCTGAGAAACTCAAAGGTCGCGATGGTCGTATTTGGGGGGAATCGTGGGAACGTCAGTTGCCTCCATTACATAGTCTCCTAAAACAGACCTTATGATATGCCTCCATTATCTCAACTGGCCCCATAATCCATGTAATTGTTCGAAAAATCCGCTCGATTTACCTTACGTTTGAGCTCTTCCACCGGGGTTTACTTGCGACATTCGTCCTCATGGATATACTTAGGCCTCAGTTTTCCTTTGGGATACACTTGCACTCGAGACCTGTGGAAGATTGATCGGCACGATATCTCTGCTGCTCGGCCTCGCCTTGAATCTGGGTGGAATAACGGGGGTTCGAGCTTGCAAAGTTTCTTCAGAGTTGAAGCCCACTTGTCACACACCCTCAGGCTCACCTAAGAGTGCCCGCTAATTCTGCGAAGTCACGCAGTTTCTCTTGATACCCCAAGACGCGGATCTGTAGGAGCCTAACACCAGAATGCTAATCCTTTTTTCCCAACCAGTGATTGAGCGTTCACATTTTTAGATGGAGAGGCGACCATTCCGAGAAGAGAGATTCTGAACCATTTCATATGCTGTCTGTACCTTTGGTTCCCATGAGTTCCAGTGATGATCATCTACATATCTTAATTGTCGTTGGAATCAATCAAAAACCTCGGCTCGGTTTGATTGTATACGAAACTGCTTGCCGGAATTACAGCAACATTTTTGATAACGAGGACGAAGCCTAGATTCGCCTGAGTTCGGCAGCATACAAATTTCTGTCCATCTGTGACCGCCACCACTTACTGGAATCCAGCCACTAGCTTGGCCGGGACTGTCGCTTCAAAATCTTGGGATGCCCGAATCTTGTCGTTACGCATGGGCGCTGCATCCTGGATCTTCTTCATCAACGTAGAGCCCTATCCGAGTCAAACATAGGGTTAGCGGCTGCGTGAAGCGAGCAAAAGTAGATAAACGACATACCCATTTTAATAGTCTTCTTCCAGTTCCAGTCACCAAAACGGTCGTCCAGCGTATCGCGCCGCGTTCCTGGGCTCATCTCCTTCGTACTCAGCGCCGCTGGGTTGATATTGGCCCAACCTCTCTCAGGCGCCTCCCCGCCGGTCCTCCCAACGCCTTTCGTAAGGTTGAATGAAATTTGCAAGTTACACGCCTCTACGTGTGTGGCAAGGAGGAACGAGGAAGGAGGAAGGAGGAACGAGGGCCCATTTGACGTTTTTTGACAGAGCTTCCTCCCCAGGGAGGGGGGAATTTTCATCCTTCCCAAAAGATTTTTGTGCCACTGACACGCAGTGTCAAAGACGATGAAGATTATGGGAGTGACGAGCAGACTTTTAAGAGCTATGTAGTCGGAGTTCATGAGGTGCTTGGTGAAAATAAATGGATAAGAATCTTAACGTGACCCCTACCTCTTGCCTACTTGAATGTCTCCCACGCCGTTTGGCCATTTGAAGTTATGACGTGCATAGTCAACGGTCAAGTCTGAACGTTTGGATTCGAAGGAAAGAATGTGAAAGAATTTCATAAGGCGAAACGTGGCGGGGCGGCAGACTTCGGGTTCGTTGACGTGACTGGGTACAGGTAAGATATGGGAAGATCGAAGGAGCTGGACCTCAGCAGATTTTGCACCCTCACAGGCGCAGTAATCCTGAGTTACTTGATGTATTCCGTTGGAATCAATGTCAACAAAGTCATCGTTGGATGATCGCTTTGGATTAACGCGGGTAGCTCCCGGGAGGTGGCCAAGTTGAATGCGGAGGCCAAGCGATTTCAGAGATACACGCTCAAAAAAGTTGTCATTCCAATGTTGGAATATGGCAGCGCCTGAAGATTGCTCGTTACAAAAATGAATCGGTGGCAGACCTCGACGATGTGAAATGGGCTGCGCGAATGCATCAAAGCCGTACACTCTTGACAAAAAAGCTGACCACCAAAGCAACCGTGCAGCGATAGAAGGGCGAGGGGGGGAGAACACCCTCCAACGTGGTGAATCCCCTTATAAGCCGTATCCCTCAAGCCACAACATCTCATCCAAAGTCAACTCGCGACTGTGCAGTGTGATCCCTCCATCGCAGCATTGGGTTGCCCTAAACAAAATCAGTACTGCTACAAATGTCAGGCAATGAATTTACTTATGGACACAGTGCGAGCCTGCTTGGCCTTGAAGCCGCGGTCCTCATCCCAAGCGGCATTAAGTTTTGGGTCCATGAGGCCGTACTCCTGAAAAAAATGACTCCATATTCATCTCATATTCATTAGCGTTGATGAAGCCGTTGTTGTTGTTGGATGGCACTGCGTCCATGAATTGGAACTCCTTCTGTGCGGGTCTAGGCAGACTTCTGGGGTGGGTGAAGGCGTTGACGAATAACGATTGTGTCCCTGCTGGCGTGGCGTTGACGATGACATGGGGGTGTAGATCCTTGGGGAGTTGTCGGGGCTGCTGACCCTGTCCGCGCTCAGAGTCGCTCTCTTGGTAAGATTCCGCGGTCCCACACCGCGAGTATTTGACTTCGCAGGCTACCGTGATCGCTTTATGCATAGCCAGGTAAGTGGGATGCAAACTCGGGTGTTAGGGGGGCATTGTTTCTCTGCTCACCTGTTCCACAATCCAGAGCCAGAGGCGCCCAGAACGCGACCATAACAAATGTGAGTACAAGCTGCGAGCTGTTCTGCGAGCCGTTGACTCCTTGCCAATTTCTTTGGAAAATCGCCTTTTGAGTGCGTCCGAGTCTCCTCCTGCGCCATTCAAACATTGATCATGATTAGCAACAGCAGAAATCTGCATTGCGGATTGCCAAGATTTTGATGAGACGGAGCCTGAGGAGAGCCTATCTAGTAATCTACAGGTACTTATGCCGAACCATTGGAATTTCATTAGCATTTCCAGAAGTATCCAAGAGTATCTCGCGTTACAGACGAAGCATGTTAAAGTCGATTTTTACATATAGTTTCACTGTACCATCACGATTACTCAGTATTTTCTCGATGTATAAGACATCGTAACTACGTAGAGTATTTTCCGACTTCAAATCAATTGTTTATAGATGCCTTTTCTGATGAATGCACAATCCTTATCATAGCATGAATAAAACTACATTTTTCAAGGGATGAACACAGCTAAAGAATCCTTCCATATTGCTTGCGATCACTTGTGCATAAAAGCCTTGGCTATATCAGCCTGGAAGCGCCCGATATAAGTCAACAGCTCTCGGTCGGGCAGCGCAGAATATTCATAGGCTTGGGTCAATTGCGTTCGAAGCTATACAAACCAAGATTGAGCTAAGAAACGGACTCATTCGAGCCGCAAGCAGGAAGGAAATAAATTTACCCTCAAAAGAGCCTTTCGCCGAACCGCGATTTCGTGACTTTGGCTTGACTCTTCGTGGCGCGTCTGCAGTGCAGTCAGCTTCTCCGCCACTCTCTTACCTTCGACCAAAACGTCCGGAGGAAGGTCGGCTAGGCGCGCTAGTTCTATACCTGGAATATTGCATCAGTAAGCGACAAATAATCATGATATGTATACAATCAACCATAGTGACTGAAGTCTTCGGAAGCGCCGTCCCGGATTCTTGGAGGGTTCAGCAATCACAATTTTTATGCGAATGGATTCAGTTCGTTGGCGTACTTATATTGGAACGTCATTCCAAAATTGCTAGCGGACGGCCGACTTCGCTGAAGATCCAGATTGTCAGGACAATCAAGAGAAAGAGGGTTATGTTTTGGTATCACCTGCACAGAAAGATGGAGACTTCGGAAAAGATGAAGAAAGCTCGAAATGCATAAGAGGCGCAACGTACTTGACGATTGTTGGTTGTCGTGCAAGAGTTTTGCTAAGTTCGCTAAAATGTCTGGATGTGTCCGTTGGAATGGTGCACAAGGTTGATAGAAAACCCATATATACGTAGCAAAAAACACGAAGGGCTATCAAAACCAGTTGTGAGCACTTAAACGCAGCGAATTTTGGTAACAACACTGACTTTGAGAACAATTAAACCTTCCGCGATTGCATGAGAAATGCCGACACCCTCGCAAGGAGAAGTTCCGCGTCCGAGTTCATCAACTAAGACAAGGGATCTCTGAGTGGCGAGGCCTAGTGGATTGGTAAAAGGATGAGAAGCATGCTCAAGTCCCAATTTGACGACCCTCACCCAGAATCATCGCACACGTCGCCATTTCGCTCGCGAAAGTACTCAAATTTTTTTCTACATCATCGTCGTTCGATAACCGTGACAAAAGTGAGTCATGTATTCTGTAATTTGTTAGTGAATCATCGAAACTGAATTCTTTGATGATCGAACCTAAAGCTTGCGTATTCAGCAGGCACAAAGCACCCACACATAGCCATAACAGTCAAAAGCCCGACCTGGCGCAAGTAGGTGCTTTTCCCTGTCCGATATTGTCATGCTTTGGCGAATGGGATATGGGAAATGAATCCTACCTGACATACTGAGTGAGGTATTAAAATTTATCTTACAATGAGAATCGAGTGCTTACTTAGGACCTTGAATGATCTGGAAGGATGATGAATCGTCGCAATATACGTCGTTTGGGACCAGCGTCGCAACCGATTGTAGTGTTTCCAGAATGGGATGACGACCCGACTTGATTGCCAGAGTGCCTGTAAATTCTGGTCGAACTGCGGCCTCAATGTAAATCAAAGTCAAGCGAAATAGCGGTGATCACCTACCGTAGTTTCCGACTAGAAGAGGCAAAAAAATAAATCAAGGAAAATAGTGGAACAGATCAAAGTGGTCATACTTATTGACGCATGGGCAAACGACCATAACATGTCTACAAGAGCGACCTTAATGGAGGTAAGGACTGGTCCTCGATGACGGATCGAGGTCACATACTGCTTCAGAGGCCTTATACAAAGCCCCGATATCACCAATAATCTCTGCAATAAGATCTTGAATAATCCTGGAGAATGTGTTCATGTAAATCACACTGAAATTCAGTGGTCAACCGCTCACTTATCACTCAAGATCAGGGTTTCGTCTAAAGCGTCCTTCATTCGAGCATTCATTTTTTTCTGCGAATATAGTCAGAAAATATTGATCCGCAAGGTCTGTTGGCAACCAACGCTCACCAATGCCATGCTGGAAAACATCCACCTTCCTTTCTTCATAGCGACATTCACGAACCCCTTAGGCAACTCTCCATCAAGGTCAGATTTCTTTAGTGCAAATATAAATCCAGTCCCTTGGTAAACAAGAGTCAACGGTAGTGCATGCTCTTCGGACAGTGTACGATTGAGCTGATATATGTCGCCGACGTTTTCCCTGTAAGTTTCCCGAGCCACGTCAAGCAAGCGATTGCAGTTGGCCCTGACAGCATACACCCGTGCGTTGAATCCTCCTAGTCCGCCCTACCGTCGATGTTGTGGATGGGTTGTCGGAAATGACAATGGGGTTTACTAACCTTAGAGGTTCCGCCTTCTTCATTCAGGTGTGCCGACACAAGTTGTTCGATTTTATCTATCCTCGCATCAGACAACATCTACAAAAATTGTTTAAGTAATTCAGAGTAGCTATGAGTGGGACGAGAACTCACATCGCAGATAATCCGAAGAAATTGTGAACGACTCCCTTCTAATGCTTTTCTGAGAAGCGGCAGATTTCTAACAATATTGCGAAGGTTCACAATTTTCAAAACACGTTGCGAAGCTGGCTTTGAGCTGGTGGTTGTCCGAGCTTCAGAGGAAGCCAGCTGAGTATATCATTAAGTATCTCCAATACATGCTCAAGTTCAAACGGTACCGCAACAATTAACTTGTCAAAGTCCACCTTATTGAAGGTCTTCAGAGCATTGCGAACTTCTGTGAATCGATCCTCGGCATTGATAAACTCTGCAAGATATTAAATGAATTTCAAGCATCTAAACAAATTTCCCCACCTTCTACCACGTCCAGACGGGCGTCAATGGAACTTTGAACTGGAATAAAATTTCAGAAGCCAAACCCCTCAAAAAAGAAAGAAAAAAGTTACCAGTAATGGGAGACAATATATTGACACGTAAGAGTCTTGACGCCATTGGGGTGTACGTATGATTAAGCACACTGTTGGTAGTGTATATCATGATATGCGTGTTTCGAAAACTAGGTTGCATACCCAAATAATGAATGAGAAGACCTTTTATGCGTCATATTGCCAACAAGCTCAAGATTGCGAGCTGTATCCGGGTCGATCATCATGGTGCCTTCTACTTGAATATATCGAATTCGCAACGATCCAGCCGCAAACCGTATATTGAGCCTGGCCTCAGCATACTTGAACAACGCACAAGCCGCAGAGAGGGCATAATATCTTGGAAAAATATTCAAGAAGACGAAACATAAATTGGAAGAATGGCTCACTTATTAGATACAGCGAGTACAGTCCCCACTCGCTCGTCGTCATCGACGCAGAGCTGGAGGATAAATTCAAGTCCTACAAAACATTCAAAGAAACGGAATAGGAAGATCCAAGAAAGCTTACCTCCAGCATCGTTCCAATACCGGCGTCCCACTGCATCAATTTGAACACCAGGGAACTCTTCACTGATATATTCGACCAAGAGGGAAGTGGAAGCAGATCGTTTACCGGAAGGAGCTAGCGCCGCGTCCGAAGCAGACAAAAAAGTATCAGGAATAAGCACGAGACTCGGGCTATGAATGTGCATTTGGTGTAAGGATTTGACGTAGGTTTGGCAATCCCGAATCTAGGTCAAACGATGAGCGAAAACGGCGCATATATTTATTGACCCATGCATACTTGGGCGAGGAAAACTTTCCCAGTATCTTTATCCAAAGCAGCAATCCCAACTTCTCTGGATATCCCCCCACCTTCAAGCACAGCCACAACGTAAGAGTCTTCACGACGCATAGATGTAGCCGTTTGTGGACGCGCTGTGGTGGGTCGTGACTGGGTTGTCCATGGCCGTTGTTCCGTCGAATACGACCGTGATTGACTGGTCCAGGGACGAGTGGTATTTGTGGTTGGTCTAGAAGCCATGAACACAGTTGGAACACAAGGTGAGTTCTACGAAGCAAAGTAGTCAACAGCCATCCGGTTTGGCAAAATCGGCGTCACCAAACAAAATCGAAACGATAACCCAGAATTTGATGGCTAAATTCTCGGAGATTCTCGGTCGGTGTTCGAGGAAACACGCGTCCCCACAATATCCCACACGACATGCAGGGATGAGTATCTTTTCGCAAAATATTTATGGAATATTCCCATTTTAGAAAAACATATTATTTAGCTATCCGCTCATCAAATAGGGAAGAGATCTTCAATTAATATTTCTTCCATATTCTCTATACAGATAGTTAAATATTATGGTTCTTAAAAATCAAAATATTTATTAAACATTTTGCGAAAGAATATTGATCCCTGCACGTGGTGCCATGCGCTTCATCATTTGCGCGCCTAGTTCGCCGTCTATGCCCACGCTTGCCCATACCCCTCGTTGGCTATGTTCTTCGCTTCCCGCGTTGAGTCCCCGAATCCTAAAGATAAGTATTAATTTTACATACCTCATGAGAATATTTTTGACAAATACACGGTGTCTCCGCATAAGTTCAAAAAGACACTACATTCTGCGATTTTCATGGAACAGTTTTACAATGTGGCTGGGAAATGTATATGTATGAACCACAGTAAGCGTTATTAATATATTGAAGCAACTATTGCGACGCTCGGAAGGTTCGATGCGGCACGATTGACTTCAGATACTTTTTTGGTCTAAGAGAAAGGCTAACATCGCCGAGTTAAATTTGGGGTAGTGCTACAATCTGTGTCTCAACCCTATATGTAGGCTAGAGAAACTACTTATCGAGTCTCGAGCTTCGACATGTGGGATGAAAAACCTGGTCGCAACAGTCTAGAGGGTCCGGTGGAGATGACATCGAGGGGGTTCGGCTACGTCGCTAACAATTTGTGTGGAGGACCCAGACACCACTTCCACTGGTTGAAGGAATGGGTTTATCCGAGATATAAGGTTGGCATTCAAGATCTCGTTTAGGGCTTTCTTGGTGATGCTGGCCGTTGTTCTGGCAGAGGTGGTAAAGGACAACAGCTGATCGGCCTTGTACTCGAGGCTTAGCATGCGATGCTTGATCTCACCCTCCTATTCAGATGCAAACGAGTCGAGGCGCGTTGACCTCCTCCCGCTATCCGGTCGTCGCCAACAGAGCGATGTCCTAGGCAACGGCGGAGTGGAATTCGGGCGGAAGTGATCTTAGGGAACCAACCTCGAGATCGGTGACGTCACTCGTTTCCCCGACCTTGGCTTTGCAGTCGAGCTGCAGGTCAGCGGCTCGATTTTCGAGAGGACTGGAGTCTTGGTAGAAGCCATACGAAACTTTCTTCCAGGACTCCTCGACTTGGAACATGTGAGTCCCGTCAGCGCGTATTTGGTAAACAAATCAAAAATGTAGACACACTGTTGGATGTCTTCCGCGAGTATTACTTCCCAAAATTCCATTGCTAACATTTTGTTTGGTTTCGCGTAACTCCTCCAGAGGTCGCTTGCTTGTGTTCCGCTTCTAAATAATAAAGATTCAGGCCAATCTTCTTCTCCGCTAGCGTTCTACTAATCGCAGCTTTCTGTACGCTCTGCCGCAGTCGGACATCTTCGGATAAAGGGGAACGGAAACTTTAGGTATCGATAGTTTGGACTTGGACGATGAAACTGACGACGAAGGGGAGGTGGAGGATTCCCGGGAAAAGCAGCAGATGAGTAAATGGCGGAGACGTTTGGGCTCTGGGAGATCGCAGTCGGTGTGCTTGTGAAAATTACTTTCGGTGACAGAGTTGTGTGGTTGCTCTGTGAGGAGCACGTTAGACGCTTGAATATCGGAAGGATACTAGTCACATGGTGAGTCTAAGAAGGCAGTTGAGACAAATGTAAGGTTGAGACAAATGTAAAGCCTTCTATTGGATGGAACGTTTCAACGGTCCTCCAGCAATTCCTCAGAAGCGGTCAGGTACAGTGTAGTGCTACTGCAATGTTCATGCTCTTTGACCAGAGCGACTTCTTCCGTTTCTAGGTGTCGGACCGTTCGTGGACTACGGCTGAAGAAAGAGGTCAAAGTTGAGCACGCATATCCATGAAATAGGGAGCTAACTTAGGCTTAAGCCCTACCTTTTCCCATCGGTCTGTTTTCTTTCCTGGTCGTTGTCTTTCCACATGTCTTTCGCTTTTTTCTCCCTTGTGTTTAAATTATCAAGATGGTTCTAGCCTGGATACTATTTGGAAGTCTTTCAATAAGTAATGTCGTACTTGATCCACTGACGCACACTGTCGCATTCGTTCGATTGTGACTTTCCCCAGATGAGGTGCAGCTGGGGGAGGATGGTCTAAGCGTGGAGATTTAGGGGGTCACGTCGGAGGGGTAAGCTAAACGGTAGAAAAGATGTGTTGAAATTCTATTGCTAACGGAATATTACTGTAAGGCTGTTACAGTTACATTGTCACATAGTATATATGATGCGTCCCCGTCCTCTTTCTGTAGTCTACTTTTATCCTTTGTACTACGTACTTGTTCTCGTCCTCAGAACATAGAGCTCGGTCCTGTTCCTTCGTGTGACAGCTCGCCAGTGATTTCCTGCCCCCGCCAAGCAGGCTTACACTTTTTTTTGAACTTCAACCACGCTCTCTCTCCATCACTCGCTTAACAACCTTATCGCGTTCTCATCATTTCCCTGAATCCTGCCGTTGCCATTTTTGTTCACACTGGATCCCCCGCCCCATTTCACGCGGAAAACGACTGCTGCCAACGCCCTGCCTCTTTTGGACGCCCTGCAAGCACCATCTCGGCACCGGCGTGCTAGATCTGTTGACAACACCAACACCCCTCCCACAGTTCGCGCGTTAAAACCAGCCACGCCGCCTCTTCCTTCCATCGCCTCCTCTTCTCATTTGCAACCATCCACGCCCACCATGACCACCAAAATCGACATCCCAGGTCTTTCCGGAACGCTTGACGCCGCCACGGTCACGGCTTGGCTTGCCACATGTGAAGACACGTTCGAGGCTTGGGATCTCCTAAATCCAACTCGTCCTCTCGAGCCCGGCCTACAAATTCTCCTTGCGGGCTTGAAACTGGAGTCGCCGATCGCAGCTCAGTGGTGGTGCGAAAATCGCGAGGTTCTGAAGAAGTCAGCATCTTGGGCAGACTTTGCGACTGCGGTTAAGGACCGCTTTG
>Ga0307517_10003503_pt1 | contig 24388 bp, 21 predicted proteins | sample 23_EM_MG_FD_194515 | JGI IMG/M metagenome (GOLD analysis project Ga0307517, IMG submission 194515) | Populus trichocarpa ectomycorrhiza microbial communities from riparian zone in the Pacific Northwest, United States - 23_EM | ecosystem: Host-associated > Plants > Roots > Unclassified | place... | reverse complement strand
CACCCCAAATTTTCTTTTGACTCCCCCACCCCAAATTGATGTGTCTCTTATAGTCTGTTTAGCATCAACCATGGAGCTGGGGAACCAAAGTAATGCATGTGATGCACATTTCCTACTTGTAGATATGAACCATAACTTACTGAACCAAGTTTCAAGTTTGTTAATTTTCATCATAAACCCTCATGCAGTTCTGGAAAGTGTCAAATAATTCATTGGAGACAAGCCCACAAGGAAGAGTGCCAACGGTTGGAAACTACAAGTTCATGCTCATCTCCTATGGCTACCTCATGTGATGAATCCATCCCTGAGAAGTTATCAATCAATGATGGCTTGGACTTATTTTCCTTGGGGTATAATAGCAAGCAGCCTGCAATGGATACTGGTCTTTCAGATAATAATGTCCATCCTTTAACAAGCACTGGTGCTTGTGCTGCTGGTAATTGTCCTGCAACTGTTACCTCTCAAGAAGCTATGCTACACAGAAGAAGTCCAGACAAGCAAGTTTCATGCAAATCAAACAAAGAAATGTACTGTGGGTCCTCAAGCTCATTGAATGCAGGAAAATATGGGATAAATGCACGTGAAATTGGAACAAACTTTGTTTTTAATGTAGTAGATTTCTCTAATGCGGAAGCATCTGTTGATGGTGAAATGGCAGGACCAAAATGTTCTTATGAAACACCAGTTACAAATGGAAATGTGAAAGCTAATACTGCATTGCATCCCATGGGAAACAAATCTTTGAAATCATCAAAATCAAAGATGAAATTCTCTGGAGACCAATCCTATTTTAAAATAGATGGAAAAGGACAACTTACAGATGATTCAAGTAGGTTTAATGGATCACCTTACCCAATATATGAGTTATTCTCTGAACTTCTTTTAAATGTATACCTGTGATGCAGAAGTTGCAAGAATGCGCAATGCAAACCCTGCAGCAGGAACCAATGGGGTTACAAGCATTGGTATTATGAAGATGATGGATTTAAGGAAGTCGTCAAAACTTGCTACTCAAGATATAACAGAGGTTAATGCTACTCACAAAAAATTAAGGGTTAGTTTTGAGTTCTATTTAAGCTTTTGAGAGTTCAGTTTGCGCTGTCCTTTTTTGTGTTTTGGTTATTTGACACGGCTATGAAGTCAGTCATAATGGAATATTTCTTCGTGTTATCATATCATTTCATCTCAGATGCTGTTCCCTTATGAAGAATTTGTGAACATCTTCAATTGTGAAGTTATCGACTTAACACCTAGAGGACTTGTAAATTGTGGAAACAGGTATGAATGGATGTTTCTCTAATGCAAAATAAAGATGTGTGCAATGGTTTTTGTGAGCTAAAGCAAAATGAAGAGAATGTCAATTTACCATGCTGCCGTTCATAAACTGAAACATAAACTAGCTGCTAGTTTGAATTTTACTGCACATAGATTGTGAGCAGTCAACTTTTACATGGGTGAATGCCTGTATTGTAAATCTTATGTTTGAATATTGACATTTATATGCTAGGCAGTTACTGTTAATTGATGAAGGCTTACATGTACTTGTGACGAGACTAACCAAAAGTTTATTTACCTTTTGTGATTGTAAGTTCAAGTATAAAAGGAGCAAGTTTATATAAATTTATAACAAGCTAGGCTCTTATTTCTGAATGTAACAAGCTGATTATTTTCTTGTGCCTTTTCTATTACTCACATTTTCTATTTTGCAGTTGCTATGCCAATGCTGTCCTCCAATGTTTAACCTGCACAAAACCTCTGATCGTCTTCTTGCTTCATAGATCACATTCAAGAGCCTGTATTCTTCTTTCTCATTTTTCCTGTTGTGTGGGTATTTAAAAAGTACAGTAGTAATTTTCTCTGATATTTCTAATTTTCATATCTGCATATGCTTGTTAGGTTGTGAGATAGATTGGTGTCTCATGTGTGAACTTGAGCAGCATGTAATGATGTTAAGAGAATGTGGGGGCCCTCTGTCTCCCAGTAGAATCCTACTGCATATGCGAAACATTAATCATCAGATTGGCGATGGAAGTCAAGAAGATGCACATGAGTTCTTAAGGTCTTCTAAAGATTCACTAGCGATGTTTTTATCTTGGTTTCAAATTTCATATTGGAGATGCTAGTCCCACTTTGCTTCATAATTCTTTCCTCCTATTTATGCGTGCTCTTCATCCAGGCTTCTGATTGCATCAATGCAATCCATATGCTTGGAGAAACTGGGTGGTGAAGACAAGGTTGATCCCAGATTGCAGGAAACAACTTTCATACAGCATACTTTTGGTGGGCGTCTTAGGTCGAAGGTGTTGCTTCTTTGGTTCTTTGAACTGTCTTTTTGTTTCACTGCAAATATGTTTATTTCTTTTTTGTGCATCCTCATTTCTGTCATTTTAGTTAAAGACTTATCCTACACAACAAACATGAAGAGGTTAAATGTTTGCTAGGTCAAATGCCTGAGATGTCATCATGAGTCAGAAAGATATGAGAATATTATGGATCTTACACTAGAGATATTTGGTTGGGTTAAGTCACTTGAAGATGCATTGACTCAGTTTACAACCCCTGAAGAACTAGATGGAGAAAACATGTATAGATGTGGAAGGTTGGATAACTTATTTCCTTTTCCTTTCCTTTCCTTTCCTTTCTTTTTTTCCTTTCCTTTCCTTTTTTATTTTGTGTGTGATCATTACCATGGTATGTATTAGTGTTTTAGGTTTGGAAGTAAAAATCAAGTTACTTAATGGCTCTGAAAATATTTTGATGAAAAGGTGTTCTGCATATGTCCGAGCTAGGAAGCAGTTGAGCATACATGAGGCACCAAACATCCTGACAATTGTTTTGAAGAGATTCCAGGTTTGCTTGCATATTTCAGTACAATTACTTTCTTGTCATATGTTCAATCAACTTGCAGGAATTATATAAGGGTGCCTGCCTTTAGCGTTAAGTTCACTATATTAATTTTGAGTCGTGGCATGATGTTTCATCACTTAATTTTTTTAGGTAGCAATTTACCAAATTAAATGTTTCTAACCCACCTAGACTGTGTAGGTTTTGATATCCTTTCTGGGATATTTACATTTTATATTCTTTTGGATGGATGGTTTTAATTGTTTTGATTCTCGGATTGTTGGTTTTGCTTCACCAGGAGGGAAAATATGGGAAAATAAACAAATGCATCACTTTTCCTGACATGCTGGATATGATCCCATTTATGACTGGAACTGGTGATGTCCCTCCTCTTTACATGCTTTATGCTGTTGTGGTACATTTGGATACACTGAATGCCTCTTTTTCTGGACATTACGTGGCATATGTAAAAGATTTGCAAGGGAGCTGGTTCAGGATAGATGACACTGAGGTACACCCATTTCTTTATTTCAGTTCATTTCTATAGTAATTGGATCGTTCATCTCTCTCTCTCGAAATATTTATGCTTTGTTGCATATTGTTTTCTGGAAAGGGTGAAACCTTATAATTCAGTGGCCTTAGGTTTCACATGTCATATTTAACTTATTTACCTTGGTTTCATCTGCTAACCAACTTTGAGATAGAGTTGGCTTAGTTTGGAAAGTGGAGAAAACAGAAGATGGAGATGTTTAAACTACAATCTTATAATATTCACTCTACAGTCAGGATGTGACCATACAATATACAGCTTTAAGACTAAGATGGCATTTTATAGACATGATATTCTGGACTGGTTATACTCCTATCATGTCCAATATGGCCAGAAATTAGAACTGCTATTTGTCTATCTTCTAATTAATCCCCAGTGAAAAAAACAATCTTCAATTGTTTTTTGTTATTAGCATCTCAGGTTTATAACCGTACCTTCCAAAGGATAAACTTTTTTCTGCATAGTTATGTACAGCTCTACATAGCTGATGAAATTCATGAAACTGCTCTCCTTAGTTTCGTGAGATCACCACAAGTTACCTCTCTCATCTCTCTTTCTGTTCTTCTTTTTCCCTCTTACGTGGTTGCCCATCATATGGATATTAAATAACAAGATCAACTGTATTTTAAAATTCTGATGTTTTAATTGTTTCCCTGATATTCTATATTGATGAATTGGGATTTCAATGATTTGGATCACGCTCTCATAACAGGTTCATCCAGTATCGATGAGCCAGGTGATGTTGGAAGGAGCATACATTTTGTTTTACACGAGGTAAACATTGGGGTTGAAATTGACTACAATTACTTGGTCTCTTCTTTTCAGGAATGCTACTGTTAGTTAATGTTTATGTTTGTCTGTACTTCCCTCAACTTCTTGTAAGTGTTTTTTTCTTAGGTCCTGTCCTCGCCCTCAAAAGGCAATTTGCGAGAAAGCCAGCAGGCAACAAGTTCCATTAACTTTGAGACACTGCATGTCAAGAACTCAGAAACCTTCAAGACAAGGACAGAGCAAATGCAGCAGCCACTTTGTTGGCCCAGAAGCTTCATTGGATGTCAAACCAGAAAACGGTTCTAGCCTTGCCAGCTATGCTAATGGCATTCCAAGGAGCAGTGCAAACAAAAATACCACTCAGGTGATGGATTTCTCTGATGCTACATCAAGTGATCGGTCCCTTTTTACAAGCTCTGACGAGGCTTCTTTCACAACCGAGAGCACCAGAGACTCTTTCAGTACTATAGATTATGCTGATGCATGCAATGCAGATGCTTTCTCATCGATTTTCAATGATTTGTATGCTCCCGAATCCTCTTATCAGAATTCTCTTTGCCGTTGAACATTTTCAAATAGGAGGCCACAAACTAGGTTCATCTTGGAGGAGAGGGGCCATGTTTTGGATTCATGCTCATCAACCCAACCTCCAGAGCCTGGAAAGGAGGAAATTACAAACAGGTCTGTGATTCATCAACCAAACTCTTTACGGACAGTTCCTGCACCATGTCTGTAGAAAATGGGAGAATCACAAAGTGTGGTCTTGATCCTGGTCATTGTAGACTGTAGTGTGTAGATCCCAAATGATGATTATTGACTTAGCTAGGTAGAAGCCCTGCCTCGAAATTTTTGTTTTCAATACTAAGTTGATTGGGGCATGTGGATTGTTGTTAGAGTACCCTAGGAAAGGAAGATTCTTGTTATTATTGAAAATTGTAAAGTGCCACCATATCCTTGGCTCCATTTGTTTTAGCTTGTAGTATTTTCACTTGCTTAGCTCATATTAGATAAGCTAACAGTGAGTCTGTGCCCGACAGTTGTCACATGTCAGCCGGGCCAGTAATCTAACTTGTTGTACCATGAAATACGAATGACAGTTTTCTTTGTTGTGTTGGGACACTACTTCTCTTGAGTTTATTTATTTAGGATTTGGTCAGGTTGCCATTATTTAAATTTAATTACCATGCTCGTCAAACAAGCAGTGTGTGCTTCTCGGAGGCCATTGTTCATGGCTCCGAGGAAGTTCCGGTCTTGTAGTGCGAATTAGCACGTTGTTATACCTCATGAAAGGCATCGATCCAACCAAGAATTTGGATTCCCTGCGGCCATTGCATGAAAACTGTAGCAGTCTCAGAAATGTTTTTCCGTTTAACTGGAATGTCATCTTAAAACATTGAAGGGTGTAGAATTAGGGCAATATTCTCGTACCGTTCACGGAGTTGTCGCTCGGTTTCCAGGTTCCACCACCCCACGAAGATTTTAAACTGCTTGGCTGTGGAAAGACAATGAAAGTTTCATTAATCATTGATCATCAATTATATAATGCCTTCTGACTTGTGGGAGGATTAGAAGCATTAGAAAATGCATAATTAATAATAATGATAGTAAAAACTAAATTAATAATAATAGATTAAACACAGATAAATTGAAAAAAAGAGAGGGTAACTTGCTGTAAGAATCCAGTTCTGGTGGCATCAATATTTTTTTAACCCAACACTGTTCATCCAGCACCTTTTTGGAAAGATTCTTCTCAATTTTTATTTTATTCCCTTTTGGTTTAAAGGTTATATGTTGTGTCCAAACATTCATTTTATTCATATTTAAATCCTAGTGTTTAAGAAAGCATAGAGAAATCGGCATAAAATAAAAAAGAAGAGAAAAAATTATTGATTATTTATATTCTACCAATAAATAGTAAATTTAATTAATCTTTTTAGAAAAGACATTAGCTGTATATTCTTGTTTTACATTAAAATTGTTTTTTGGTCTAACACGTGGGATGTCTGTTTGGGTGTATGGTTGCGGTTGCTTTTTAAAGTGCTTTTCACTCAGAAATATATCAAAATAATATATTTTTTTATTTTTTAAAAATTATTTTTGATATCAACATATAAAAATAATTAACAAAAATAAAAATATATTAATTTGAAATAAAAAAATATTTTTTTAAAAAATATTTTTAAAGCACAAAAATAAATAACTAGTTAAAAAATAATGAAAGTACTTGGAGGAATTAATTGATATAGACCAAATTTATATGGTGAGATTGAAACAACTCTGACAAATAGAATGAAAGTACCCTCGTGCTAATAATGTTTCAGAGAACCTTTTCTTGTAGAAAAATCTAAATGCCTTTAATGTTTTGAGGTTGGATATATATATATATATATATATATATATGTTGCGGTTGTTTAAAAGTATTTTTTATACCGAAATATATTAAAATGAATTTTTTTTATTTTTAAAAATTATTTTTGAGATCAGCGCATCAAAATACTTCAAAATATATAAAACAAAATTATTTTTTTATAATTTTTGTGAAACATGGTTTTCACCGCGTTCCCAAATATTAATGGGTAAATGGAAAGCTTTTTTTCTTTTATATAGATATAAAGTTTAACTTTTACTTGAAATACATTAAAATAATATTTTTAGTTTTAAAAAATTATTTTTCACATTATATATTAAAATTATCTAAAAAAAACAAATTTTTTATTTTAAAAAATAACATGTGGTGAAGTTCATTACGCTCTTGTCATCCGGGAAGAACAAATTTGCAATGAAGAAACAGGATCACAATATAATCCCAACACGTTACTTTTCAAGCAACTTTACTTTTCCGTTTCCATCTCCCTGTTGGAAATCTGATTCAATCGAAAAGAACAACACAGAGCACACTAATGCTGCAATTATATGAGCCGCGGTAGGCTCTAAAAAGTTACAATGAGCACTAAGCTCACAGGTGAAAAGCAGCCATGCATGCATGACCCATAAACATGCACGTTCTCCTTTTATATTTCTTAATCCGTAAGCAAAAAAGGGAAGGCATAAGCTTTCCATTAGCAAAGGGGTTTGGCCACTAAAATATTAGGTTTTGCTTTGCTTTATGTCCTTTTCCAGCATTCCTTAGCAGAGGGGCTTTTGCTTCTTCTTCTACTTCTTTTTCTTAAAAAAATACATATACACATCCCTTGTTTGGTTGGAAGACAACTAATGGAGAGCAAATGAATTTATTGTAATGTAGAGGATATGTTATACAATCTAAGAACAAGAAAGAAAATAAATGTTGGATTGGAATCTGCAGAAGAACCCTCTGAACATATTGATCTTGGACTGGAAGCAGTGGAGCTGCAACAAAAAAAAAAAAAAAAAAAAAAAGTAAAGGGGAAATTAGCATTAAAAAAAGACCGCGTAATGGCCATAGAGTTTCGAAAGGAACTCTTTCTTCACAGTCTAACTTTTGTTTTGTTTTGTTTTTTTTTTTCTGGGACTAACACCAAGCAAAGCAATAAAGCAAAGCAAAACCCTTCCCTCCTCCCGTAAACCCATCGCCAAAAGCAAAAGCTAAAGAGATCACAACCATACCAAACCCACAAAAAGCACTCTGTAGTCAGTCTCCTTCAAATAAAGTGTGCACTCTCCCTTTCTTATTAAGCAAAAACAAACAAAAGATGAAGCAGAAGATCCCACTTATATACTCTGCAGTGTTATTCACCATATCCTCTCACTCTCACAACTCTTCCTCACGTTTCCCACCAACCCTTTTCACCATTTCATCAAAATGTCAGAAATTGTTCTCGCTGACCCTGTCATTGAGCCGCAGCGAACAGACCGTGCACTTGTAATTGATCATGCTGCTGCTGCTAGTAGTAGTAGTGGTGGTGGTGGTACTGGACCTGAGCCTTTTGATAGTGAGAGGTTGCCTCCCAGTTTGTCTAGGGAAATTCAAATGTTTCTTCGTGTTGCTAATTTGATTGAAAGCGAGGAGCCTCGTATTGCTTATCTTTGTAAGCCATTTGGTTCTTTATACTATACGTTTTGAATTATCTTTCCTTCTTGGCGACTTGGATTTTGTTTTATGGAGTTTGAGTTTGGGAATTTCTGTTGGTTTTACTTGTTTCTGCTTTGTTTTGTTGAATTTGATTATAAAGTGCTGTTTGAAAGGTTTCGACTTTGGAGTGTGAATTACTAGTTGATGGGATTTCGACTTTGATTTGTAACTGATCAAACTAATGGTCATGATCAAATTTACCAAATCTTAATGAAAGACGTTTGAATTATGGTTTTTAATATTGTTCAGAGCAAGTTTTTCATTCTTAGTCTCCAGGTTAAAGGTATTTCAAGATGTTTGTGTTAGTTATAAGGAGCAACTGACAGGATTTTCTCTTTCTTTCTTACTATTGCTAAGAACCGGGAATGGCTAATGCAATGCAGATGGAGTATTATTTCTTCAATCTGCAGTCATTAGGAAGCTAGTTAGGTACCTTGGAAATGGACAGTGAATGAACTGAAAAATCTTACCACTTGGATTTTGTATAGTTGCTCATTCTTAAGTGACAATCTGATTTAGTTGATTGAAACTTCAATCTGCAGTCATTAGGAAGCTAGGTAGGTACCTTGGAAATGGACAGTGAATGAACTGAAAAATCTTACCACTTGGATTTTGTATAGTTGCTCATTCTTAAGTGACAATCTGTTTTTCTATTGACTTTGGTGTTGGTGGCACTCTATTTTTTTTTTCCAAGTAAAAATGAACTCTATTACAAACTTATACCCCCTGTTTTTTCTTATTTGTTAATTATGTGGGTTTCTTGGACAGGTCGGTTTCGAGCTTTTGAAATAGCACATGGCATGGATAGCAGTTCAAATGGACGGGGTGTTCGCCAATTTAAAACGTCTCTCCTTCAGCGACTTGAACAAGTAAGAACTTGATGGTAGCTCATCATACAAGCATATCAAAGTTCTGCTGTCCTTGCAAGCTCCAAGGATGCACTGGGTTGAAATGATTGTTAGATCAAAGAAATGATGAGCATGTTGAAAAGATTATTAGATTAAAGAAATGATGAGCATGAGTGTGTGCTCTTATGTAACCTCTTGTACACTTTGCCTTCCTTGGTTTTCCCTTAACTGCTGCGTAGTGTTTGTATCTGCTTGATTTCTGTTCTTCACCACAAGTTCATCTGCTGCTTGATTTACTTTGTTTTGAGATACTTTGCGAAGGCTATCATCTCCTGTTCTTTTATTTCCATTTTAAAACCTTTTGTCTTTCTTGTCTTTTACAATGTCTAGGACGAATATCCTACCTTAATAAGACGGAAGGAGAAGAGTGATATGCGTGAGCTCAGACGTGTTTACCATGCATACAAGGAGTGTATCAAAAGTGGTGGAGAGTTTGATTTGGATGGCAGGTAAATACGCCTACTGTATTCCAGCTGAGACTTCACTACATACTCTTCTGCTACTAATTTAGCTCGTGGAATTTTTATCTGAATTAGTCACAGAAAGAGGTTGACAAATGCACAAATGATTGCTTCTGTACTGTTTGTAGTATTAAAAACAGTAGCAAATGCTGCCGGACCCCAGGTGCTTTTCTCATTTTTTTTTTCATTTATTAATAATAGGATGCAATGACTAATTGCAGATTCCATGATGACTGCATGTGCTTCTTACTTCTATTCGTCTTTCTTTACAGGCCCTTGCTGACACAGATAGTATTCGTGCAAAATCCGAGCTCTATGTACCATATAACATTCTTCCTCTAGATCAAGGAGGTATTCAGCACGCAATTATGCAACTCCCTGAGGTCTGATGCTGTATGGATAAAATAAGTGATTTCCTTCTTAATATTCTTAAGAATGGGCTGTCCCCATGATTTTAAAGACTTTTGAGTTTTCCTATAAGCTGCTAAAACTGCAGATTTATGTAGTTTGACAAGATGTTAGCCTACTTGCAATTTTACCTGTACCCCCCCAACCCTCCCTCCCACACCTATGCATCATGCCCGAGGTTTGATTAAATGGAATAAGTATGTTGACAGACTGATAAATAATACAGATTAAAGCTGCTGTGGCAGCTGTTCGTAACATTCGAGGCTTACCTTCAGCCGAGGATTTGGGGAAACCTTTCATGGATTTGTTTGAATTTCTAGAATTTTTCTTTGAGTTTCAGGTATTCTCTCTTAACTATTCCTATTTGATTTTGCTTTTCTTTTCTTTTCTTTTCCTTTGGTTTGTTCTCTAGAGTTTGCTATTGATTCGCAAATAAAGTTGGAGTTGGGAAATTGGACATGTGTGACATAATGCTCTTCTTGCTTACATTGACATGAAAGTTATTACACTTTCTGTATGTTGTGTCAGGAAGGAAATGTTGCCAACCAGAGAGAGCATCTAATTCTACTGCTTGCTAGCACCCATATTAGGCAGTCTCACAAGGAGACATCTATTAATAAGGTCTATAAGCTATTTGGCTCTTGAATTTTTGGTTAAGCCGCACTTATCTTTTGAATTTGAGATATATATATTTCTCATGATATCAGCTAGGAGATGCAGCTGTGGATGAACTGATGAAGAAGGTTTTTAAAAATTACACTAATTGGTGTAAATTTTTGGGGAGAAAAAGCAGCATGGAGTAAGTGACCTATTTTTCTTGTTGCTTAGAGCCAGAGATGTTACAAATCCGTCGTCCAATTTCATTCTGAAACAGCATATCTTTCCCTTCTTTCTATTTTGCCAAAAAATTTTGACAACTTTTTGCTGCTAATTTCTCCACATCTATGTATCTGGTTTTCTTTGTCCATTAATTCTATTCAGAAGACCTGTGACATGTCTGTTATATTCATTATCTTCAGGTTCTTGCAACAAATTTGATACTTGTATTTGCAGGTTGCCATATGTGAAACAGGAAGCTCAACAATACAAAATTTTATATATTGGACTTTACCTTCTTATTTGGGGGGAGGCAGCAAACTTGCGGTTTATGCCAGAGTGTTTATGCTATATTTTTCACCATGTAAGCTTAAAATGTGTTTCTGTTGATTATTTCCTGTATAATCCACTCACAGGTTTGTGACCATATTGGTGGAATACTTTGTTCTTTCATTTCAATTCCCATGGGGTCTCATTCTTGGACTTTAAAATAGTTTAACTTCATTAGCCAAAGTCACAGAAGCCTCTTTGCCCAACATTTCGAAACCACAGTTTCTATTGACTACATTACAATTCACTAATAGGAATAGATATGTTTCAATTTTTTTTTATCTGCAAGGAAATGACATTAATCAAAGGCTCTTCTAATGTGTTGACAAAACAAGATGAGATGTTTCTTAGAAAGTAGAGGAAAGCAAAGAATATAAATGAATATTGTTTGACTTCCTGTTGTTAACATCAAGCACAAATAACTTGTGTATGATGTAAATTGTGTACAATTGTTTCTTTCATGTCTAAATCATGCGCTCTGTGGAAATCTAACTTTCCATAGATGGCAGTAGTATTGGTTTCTTTTTTAATGTGGATAAAGAGTTGTTCAAAGGACTATCCAGAATTTCCACATCTAACATATCATGTCCTACGCTCTTCCATATGATTTATGAGATGTAGTAGTGTAAACCCAACTGAAAAAATGAGCACATGCATCAGTATTGGTTTCTGTTTGATGCAATTAAATGGTTTCATTGGAGCATGGATCATTATGAATCTAACTTGTGTCTGATTTACACATTCCTTTTTCCTCATTCATCCAGCTAAATATTCTTGCATTAATAGGATAGGAATTGTAGATGATTTCCCTGCAGCTCGTCTAGTGTCTGCTCTTTAATGACGTGGATAAAGCTCTACATGCCTGAGGTCAATCTTGCTCTAGCAAAAAGTGTACTCTTATTCTGAAATGGAGTGCTAGGCCTTGGTTTTTGGAACTGTTTGGTGGTTTCTGCGAGGTTTTATATATGATTTCCAGTCCTACCTTCTATGCAAATGCAATTCTGCAAGACGGCAGCCCATATCATGTTTATTGGTGAAATGAACAGAGAGCTGTAGGAAATGTTATGATAGTGATTGAAAGCCCTAAAATTTGTGCTAGAAGCAGCATCTGAACTTTTACCTTGGTTTTTTAATGTTTTGGTAATTTGCACTGACACTCAGTTTATATTAAATGACTATTGAATCATGACTGTCTGCTCTTCTGGAAGGCATCTTCGAAAAACTTGGTGTTCTTGAACAATATCTTTAGTTATACTATCAAGTTTATGAATGTTAGTTTCATATGATGATCTTAATAATTGAACAAGCGTGGATCTTTTCTTGTTTGCTTTCAGATGGCAGATGAATTGCATGACCTGTTAATTGGAAAGAAATTCACAACAGCATACAAAGGAGGGTCTGAGTCTTTCCTTAGAAATGTAGTTACCCCGATATACAGGGTTATCTATAAGGTATATTCCTATTTTCTTTATATCTTGGTAAATATTTCCATATAAAAGCTAATTTTCTAGAGAAAAAAAAACTGAAGGAAACTCTGAAAAGCAAAAATGGGACAGCTGATCATTCTACATGGAGAAACTACGATGATTTGAATGAGTATTTCTGGTGAGAATTGAATCCTTAATGTTTCAGTCAGCTTCAAAAAGTTAAGATCTTGAGGATACATTGTTATGGCTACAATATTTTTGCAGGTCTCGTGATTGTTTCCAAATAGGTTGGCCCATGCGTCTGGATCATGATTTCTTTTGTTTCGAGTCTTTAAATAAACCCAAACGTAAGAATATTGTAGAAGAAAAGAGAAAGAGCGAAGAAAACAAGGATGAAGAAATGGGATTAAACGAGGATGAAGAACCAGGGGTAAACTTTATCACTCTCGGTCATTTAAGCATTTTTTTTCTGTTTCCAGATTGCTATTGATTTATAAACTGAACAGATTTCAAATAATAGTTTCAGTTCTTCTGTTTGTCTATTGTCTATTTGAAATGTAGCTTCTGTTATTTCTAGTTTGTGAAGGGACACTAGTGCACTACATTCGAGCCATTAACATGCACTTATAACTATAGTTGTTAATCTCGTACATAGATTACCATGTCTTCAGTTCTCATTTCTGCAACATAAATTGATGATTTTATGTTGTGAAAAGGGAAAGCCCATTTTGATTTACACTTGGATAGCTAGTAACGTTCCGCATTTTAAGTCATTAATCAGAGGGTTTAGTGAGGTGAATCTTGTGTTTATATGGGTGTTGTGGGTGATCCTCTCAAACTTTATCTGTTGAATTTATTGCTTTGAACCTTTACTTCTTGGATTAAAGTGCCTGCATTCAGGAACATATATAATTTTTGATAGATAAGCTTTGATGCAACTCATCCTGTATCAGTAGTGAGAATAAGGAGAGAAGGATACCTTGTCTTCTGCTATATTGTGGCTTTTATATGAGCATCTAATTTTGGCAAAGTAGAATAATTTGATATCTCCAACATTGTTTTGGGAAGTTGGGTTGTCGTCTGGCATTTGATAATCCAATTTCTAACTTGCTTTTCTTTTCTACCAGGCTACAGTTGAAGAAATACATGAACCAAAATGGCTGGGAAAGAAGAATTTTGTGGAGATTCGCTCATTTTGGCAGATTTTTAGGAGCTTTGATAGAATGTGGAGCTTTTTTATTCTATCCCTTCAGGTCAAATACAACATACAACTGATTTGTTGGTTAGTTCCATTCTATGATGAATTAGCCGTGTCTAATAGTAATTTTTGTTGCATTTCAGGCAATGATAATTATGGCTTGCCATGATTTGGGGTCTCCACTTGAAATGCTTGATGCAGTAGTATTTGAGGACATCATGAGCATCTTCATTACATCTGCTATTCTTAAACTTGTACAAGGTATGTTACTATTATGTGCTAACAACTAGTTTATTATGAGTATTGTTAACACCATGAAGATACAGGGTTTCAACAGTGTTAGTCACCCCCACCCCTTCTCATGACATGCCTGCACAAACTTCATCATATTGAAGAAGTGATAGAGATCAATAAATTCATAAATATATGTTTTTTTGTTGCAGCAATTCTTGACATTGTCTTTACATGGAAAACAAGACTCACGATGGATATTTTGTCAAGAAGGAAACAAGTTCTGAAGCTGTTAGTTGCAGTCATATGGACTATTGTTCTACCTGTATATTATGCTAAATCTAAGAGAAAGTATACTTGTTATTCCACACAATATAGAAGCTGGCTAGGGGAGCTGTGTTTTTCTTCCTATATGGTTGCAGTTGCAATTTTCCTTACGACTAATGCAGTTGAGATGGTCCTATTTTTTGTTCCTGCGATTCACAAGTACATTGAGGTCTCGAATTGTCAGATATTCAAAATATTTTCCTGGTGGACACAGGTATGATTAATCAAGTACTTTTTGTTTTTAATTTCCTTCAGCATATGGTTTTTCTATCTTGAAGTGATGTGCTTTCCCTAAAATTTTCAGTAATTAGCCAATGCCAATTGTAAGACTGACTCTGATTCTGTGTTTTAAACTTGACTGGGGATTACAAGTTTCAAGATGTTAAAGGCATGCAATTAAAAACCACAGTAAATATTAAAATGAACTGTGGAGAGAAACTTGTCTTTACATGGTCAACCTTTTTCTACGATGGGATGACTGATAGCATTATACATAACATAAGATCATTCAGTTCTAAAGTGATACTACAAAACATGAATCCATGATCAACGTGTTCATGTTGAAAATCTAGGAGCACAATTGAACTTCTAAACAACTACATCATTTTTAGAAGTACAGGTGTAAAGTGAAACCATTTCATGATTGTAAATGGAAGAAAGAGCGTCACTATTCTAAGAAAACACTAGCGATTTAAACATTTGCTCTACCAGATCTTTGTGGTGGTCGTCCATGCATAAATATTCAAACTTTTGCATATGCGCATATTTGTTTGTGGGGGAACACTAGGTTGACGGAGCCTTTCTCTATATCCATAGTGATGACTGATGAATAGCAATTACTTTTCATCAACTGTACAAGCACTATTTCCTTGGATTTAAGAAAAATGCTACAGGGATAAAGTGTTATTCTTGTTTGTGAGCTATTTATTTTAATTCATTTGTAATCCACTCTGTTTCTCTCTAATTAACTGAGAATTAATTTCATACAAGTTCTGGTTCTTATTATTTTTATGCCATGTGAAGCATATAAACCTAACATTTATCCTTTTTTTTTGTTTATTATTAGATTATTGTATCCATAATTCAACAATTACTGTTTCTGTCATGCAGCCAAGATCATATGTTGGACGTGGGATGCAAGAAACCCAAGTTTCAGTTCTCAAGTATCTCATTTTCCCATTTTAGAAGCTTTTCATTAGCCTTTTTTTTCCTTCATTATTCTTCCCTAAACACAAACTCTTTCTTACTTACCAGATATACAGTATTTTGGGTGCTGGTATTATTGACCAAATTTTTATTCAGCTATACTTATGAGGTTAGAAGTGCTAAAATTCTCTCCCTTTTCTATGATTATCATTCGATATGTGATACATAATCCACAACTAGTGGCTGTTTTGAACTCTAATTTTGCACAACAGACTGATTGTTGTAGATGACATGGATATTGTAATATTATAAAGTTATTTACTGTGCCATCAAGGCTGAATGAGGTAGAAACATGCAGTACATTAGAAAGGAATCTGCACTTTGTTATGCCTCATTGGCACGAGATGAAAACTTGGGGACATGAGCTATATACACTAAAGTCTAAACACTAAAATTAATGTTTACTCGGAACAGTCTTAATGTCTGCAAGAACAACATGTGTAGCAAGTAAATTATATTCTCTAGAATCATATGTGTATGTGCAAAAAAAAATAAAAAAATTGCAAGTTAATATGAAATATAGAAGACCTGATTAACCAAATGTGCATTTATTATCAACTGAATCTCAAATCTTTTCTGATACAAAGGACTATTCTGGTCTTGATTGCTTGGAATATTACTGTCTTTGGTGAAACAGAAGATCTTAGTTTATTTCTTTCATTGCATCTTCTATGTCCTTATAACACGATTCAAAAATATTATACCAAGAGGCCACATAATCTTCTCATTATTGTTCAAATTTGTAATAGACAATTTATCACTCCTCTTAAAGTTTATATGTCCAGTCTATGTGCTAGTACAACTATTCTTTTCTGATTCTGGATTAAGAAACAGGACTTCATTTTTCGTACCAACTACTGATACAAAATAGGTCTTTCAGATTCATAAAAGTTTTCCACTTGGGAATTGCAATTGAAGGAGCCATAAAGAATATTTTGAGAAACATTTATGTTTACTCAATATGATAATTGGTTGCTTATAAATGTGTAATATCATGCCACTGCTCTTTGTGAAAGCTTAATTCATCTAGCAGTCTTGTAATATGATTTCACTATTGTCATGATGAGAGGTGTGCCAATAAAAGCTAAGATACTGATTATTCCTATCAATGGAAATATGCAGATCAAACCACTCATTGGACCAACAAGACTAATCTTGAAAATAGGTGTGCAAAATTATGACTGGCATGAGCTTTTCCCAAAAGGTAAACTTCATTTCGTTCTGCATTTAGCTTCTAAGAGTTAACCACTTTCTTTATGTATATAGTAAGTGAGTTTCTTCTGTTTCAGTGAAAAGCAATGTTGGTGCACTTGTGGCTATATGGGCTCCAATTATAGTTGTAAGATTCTGATGTTCTTTTTCATTTTGGCAATGCTTTTTTAGTTTCATGCAATTCTGTTACATATCTTTCCCTCAAGCTAACCCATGAAAGTGGAAAATCAAAATATTAAAACAAATACAGTACAGTCACCAAGGCATGAATGATATTGAAGTTCTTGGATCATTGTACTTTCCCTAGCTAACATATAATGCCTGACATTTGCTTATTTTGCAATTTTCTCAGGTGTATTTCATGGACACACAGATTTGGTATTCTGTTTTCTGCACAATTTTTGGAGGACTTTATGGCATTTTAAATCATCTTGGTGAGGTAAGCCTGGTGGAGTTTATAGCTATAATTTTTTCTCGCCAAATATTGGGGTTGGCTCTTATTTCTCCTATTATTTGTAGATTCGAACATTGGGGATGCTGAGAAGTAGATTTCACGCTTTGCCTTCTGCATTCAATGCCTGCTTGATCCCACCTTCAGCAAAAAGTGGTCAGAAAACAAGAAGAAATTTCTTTCTCCGGAGATTTCATAAGGTATGGGATTTGTTAATGTTAGAATATCTTTCTTAATTGAGGATCTCCTTTTTTTTCAATATGACAATTTACTGGATTTTATTTTCAGGTTTCTGAAAATGAAACAAATGGTGTTGCCAAGTTTGCTTTCGTATGGAACCAAATAATCAATACTTTCCGGCTAGAGGACTTGATAAGCAACTGGTACATTTTACTTGTCGGAGTACTATTCTTTTTCCACCTCTATCTCCAAGAAATATTTTATAGGTCATGTTTTCATCAACAGGGAGATGGATTTGATGACAATTCCTATGTCTTCAGAGTTATTTTCTGGCATGGTTCGTTGGCCTATTTTCCTCCTGGCAAACAAGGTTCGTTCCCTGTGTTCAAAATTTCGTAGTTTTGTTTTGATAGCATCATTCATCTATAAACAAAGCTCTTTATTCTTACTAGTTTTCAACAGCACTGAGCATTGCAAGAGATTTTGTGGGGAAGGATGAGATTCTTTTCAGAAAAATTAAAAAAGACAAGTACATGTATTGTGCTGTGAAGGAGTGCTATGAGTCACTCAAGTATGTCCTTGAAATGCTCATTGTAGGCGATCTGGAGAAAAGGTACAGAAGATTCAGCTTTTGATTGAATGCAATCTTCAATATGAAAAAACCAGACATTGATTTTTGAGTTCCGGCAAGTTTTGTATAGCATAGTTTTTTTTTTGTGTTTTCTTGATTGATATGGAAGCCGAGTTACTTCCCTCTGCTTGCTTCTCATATGTATCCTTTAAATACTATTGCTGACCTTGTGGTGTTGCCTGCATCGGTTTTCAGAGTCGTATCCAGCATACTATATGAAATTGAAGAAAGCATGAAAAGGTCAAGTCTTCTTGAGGATTTCAAGATGAGTGAGCTTCCAGCCTTAAAAGCAAAATGTATTCAGCTGGTTGAACTTCTGGTAACTATAACCATTGAGAATGAAAGTGTTAAGATTGACTATGCAGTTATTTCTCATTGCTGGTTATTAAAATACAATATTTTGCAATTTCTTAAGCTGGAGGGAAATGAAAATCAAAAAGGTAATGTTGTGAAAGTTCTCCAAGATATGTTTGAGCTTGTGACCTACGATATGATGACAGATGGTTCCAGGTCAGGTTTTCTCAGGGGCTCTTGTTTTAGGGATTAATCCAAATTTTAAGATCAACTTAATGCGTCACTTTACTCCATTTCATTTTCATTTTGAACAGAATATTGGATTTGATCTACCCTTCCCAACAGAATGTTGAGCAGACAGAAGAGATTTTAGTTGATTTTTCCAGAAGAATTGAGCGACAATTATTTGAATCAGCTACTGACAGGAATTCTATCCATTTTCCGTTGCCAGATAGTGGCACTTTCAATGAACAGGTGATGCTATTTTCTCCTTCCCTTTTTGATACAGAAAGTGTGTCATTCTTTCCTCTTGAGTCTGTTGAAAATATATGTCAAAAAGTATTTATATCTACTTAATAAAATAGTTGATTCCCTGCAACTTTTATCAACCATTCGTTATTTCTATGGACTGTCAAAAAGAGCTTCTTTCTGGGACAAAGAACTTGCACTCTTTTTTTCACCTTTTTTTAATCCATGGTTATTGGGCATTAAGCAACAGGTGTATTTTATCTGTTTTAGGAATCTTTTCCTTTTTTATGATTGCTTAGGAAACAGCCTTACTATGCAATTCATTTTGGCAAAACTCACATACATATTACTAAGTTGTTTCAAATTTTGAATGGCAGATCAGGCGTTTCCTTTGGCTGCTTACAGTCAATGACAAGGCAATGGACATACCTGCGAACTTAGAGGCTCGGAGACGAATTTCATTCTTTGCTACTTCACTCTTCACTGATATGCCCGTTGCTCCTAATGTGCGGAATATGCTATCTTTCAGGTTAAGCTCTTAGTTCTTACCCTCTGCTTATGTTCATGACAGTTTTCCTGCTTCTCTATTGGCCAAGGCTCTCTCTGTTTGCCTTTCGATTTTTCATCATCTGTATTTGGATCAGGCATTCAAGTTTCTATGTCACCTGATGATATATGTTGAGTATTTAGGAGGATTGAGACTTGCATTGCAGCACTACTAATGCTATAGAAATCAACTTGATTCCATTGAACTAAGAGGCTCAATGCGATATTAATTGAGGTGGACCACATGGGTCTTCTTCCTAAGATTTTCAACATATTCTTATAAAAAAAAATCCGCCCTCTTTAAAGGTGATGAACTCTTGTTTATTACTTCAATCCAATTCATTTTCAATCTAAAATGAATTTATCTTTTTCGGTTATTTTGCTCAGCAGAATAAATTTGAACACTGTTTTATGCTAGTGACCACTCATTGCAATCCCTCTTTTACCCAGCTTGAAGACCACGGCTGCCAGGATAGGACACTGAAACGTAACTGAGTTTGAGTTTGTGATGTAATAATACATTGCATAATAATTCAGGATTCAATAAATAATAACCTCTACATTAGGCATAACATGATATCTTTTCATCTGCATTGCTTGAAAATTTTCATTATTGTTTTGTAATTCGATTCTTTCAATTCCTGGAATATCCTAACAAACAATGAATCTTGAACATGTGCATGGATCAAAGGGGAAATCCAACAAAGTACTTCTTGAACATTTATATAGATGGTACTAGTTATCCCATTAAAATGAAAAAAAAATTATTATGCTTAAAGAAGCATGGTGTGGAATCTTGAGTTTAATAGAGAAATGATTCTAAGCCCATGTATACTTTCTCACATTAATATTCTGGTTACCAGTGTTTTAACTCCACACTTCAAGGAAGATGTTATTTATTCAATGGATGAACTTCATTCAAGCAAGGAAGGGGTTTCCATCTTATTTTACATGCAGATGATTTATCCAGGTGAGAAAGGACTCCTTTTTTATTTTGTTTTTACTTGTTTCTTCATACTAGTCCAAAAACAACTCTTATTATGTCTCTATCCTGTTGTTTATCTTAGATGAGTGGAAAAATTTCTTGGAACGCATGGGATGTGAAAATTCAGATGGAGTAAAAGATGAAAAAGAGCTCAGAAATTGGGCTTCTTTCCGTGGTCAAACATTGAGCAGAACAGGTGAATAGAAAGATTTAGTAATATTAATGTTTGTGGCCATTGATTTCAATGTGGCGGATATAATTAACTTCGATATAACCTCCAGCTTTGTTTTCTTTGCTTATAACAGTTAGAGGAATGATGTACTATAGAGAAGCCTTAAGAGTTCAAGCATTTCTTGATATGGCTGACAATGAAGGTTCGCTATGTAGACTCTAGCAGATAGCATCTGATAACCTTTGTCCTTATTACAAAAAGGAGTAAATCATTAGTGCATTACTTCAGATTCCTACGTATGAAAATTGTATTACTTAACATGGTCTTCGCCATTATCTGGCTGTGCTTATCCAGATATTCTTGAAGGTTATGACGGTGCGGAGAAAAATAATCGTACATTATTTGCTCAGTTAGATGCACTAGCAGACTTGAAATTCACTTATGTCATTTCATTTCAAATGTTTGGATCACAAAAGTCCTCTGGAGATCCCCATGCACAAGACATACTTGACTTGATGACAAGGTACTATTTTACAAAAAAACAAATTAAATATTCCCAAACTGAAAGCATCAATTCATCTGATTTTGACCACACAATTATCACTTGAAGGTACCCCTCTGTCCGTGTTGCTTATGTTGAGGAGAAAGAAGAGATAGTGGAAGATATACCTCAGAAGGTTTATTCTTCTATATTGGTTAAAGCTGTCGATGATCTTGATCAGGTAGTGACTTATTCAGATTGTATTACAACATGCTGTGAGGATTAATATAGAAACGTTTGGTTTGAGAAATATGTTAAGTCGAGGATTATGAAAAATTTACAATGCACTGAGCATCTTAAGAGAAAAGAACAGCTGAAGGTTGATTTAAAAGCTTACATTTTAATAAACTTTCAAGATGTTTAAAGATTCAGACAGTTTTTGAGAGCCAAATTTGCTAAACTGTAAGATTTAGACATTTAAGTTGGAGTACAATTTTTTGCTTGCCCAGGGAGCTTCAACGAGCCTGAACCTAGTCAGTTTTTCACTATGTTCTGTCTCATTAATTTAGCTATCTTTTTACGTTTGACATGCAGAGTGATGAGTGTTTGGTTTTATTTAGTTTGCTATCGTAATATGAACTTGAAAAGAGTTAAGTCCTATCAGAGGATACGACCATAATAAATTTTCATGCTTTTGAGTAAAGAAGCAAAAAGTCTACAGTTAGCCTTTTCATTCACATGCTTAGATTACATACAGTTTATCGCATTTTTTAGATGCTAGAATTTTACAGAGCAGATGTTTGAATGAACCACATATCTGGCATATGGGATGTATCTTAGAGATTATATTTTAATTAGCTAGGTCCATCCTTCCAATTCTAAGCCTAGCTGTTATATTTATCTTATTGAAAATTTTTGCTGTCAACCCCCCCCACGAGAGAGAGAGATGCATGCAGCTAAATCAGCATGTTTATGTTCGTGTGTGTGAAGTTTTTTATGCGCAGCAGCATATTTGGGCTGAATATGTTGTATGTTTTTCTATAGGAAATTTATCGAATAAAACTTCCTGGACCACCAAATATTGGAGAAGGGAAACCAGAAAATCAAAACCATGCCATAATCTTTACACGTGGTGAAGCTCTTCAAACAATCGATATGAACCAAGTACAGTTTTCCACTGGTACCTATAAATACACATATCTTGCATTTTTTACTTAAGTTCTCTCTTTTTGCAGGATAATTACTTGGAAGAAGCTTTCAAAATGCGGAACCTCTTACAAGAATTTCTTCGGCAGCGAGGACGGCGACCTCCGACTATACTTGGTTTGAGGGAACACATATTCACTGGAAGGTTAGTCCATTTCTCCCATAAATTAAACGAATAGATCCTGTGCCTATAGAAGACCAAAGTCATAAATTGATGAAACTTTATACTTTTAAAAGCCACAGTGAGGTTCAGTTCACAGCTAGACTCATTTACTATCAGAACAAGAGCTAGAGAATACCGAGACAACCATTTATAAAGATGCCAGCTAGTTTATCTTTTAATTGCTTCATGCGCTGGTAGCTTGTCATGCAATCATTCTTGAGGCCACAGACCTAGAATCAGTCTGACCTTCACCAGTTTGGGAGACATAGCTTGATGCTCTACATAGTACAAAAGCAATTCAATGAGGAGCCCAAGCATTAAGGAATAGCCTTCAATTTATAGTCTTCAACACTAAACTAAGGATTCTGGATGCTGATATTAGCAGTTCTTTAAACACTTTGCATTACTTCAAACAAACTTTGAAATGCATTACTTTGTATACTTATGGAGCTGGGGAATTACAACTAAAACCTGCTTACCTGCCTGAACCTTCGAAAGAATCTATTTTCTTTTTTCTTTTTTTCTAACTAATGAGGTTGGTATATGCAGTTACTGTTCTTTCAAATCTGAACTCTGTTGCACATATAAGTTCTTTAATACATAATATGTATCTTGCTCTAATTTTTCCTATAAATTCAGTGTCATAAAATAAGGTCAAAGGAAATCCTCACATCTTCAAAATATGATTGTTACTGAAAATTACTTTTTTTGAACATCTGATGTTTTAAAAAATCATCCATATACAGGAAAGAATGTTGTCGATTTAGATGTCATGCCATCATTTTAGATCTTGAGTCGAGAATCTTACATTATCTTCCAAACTGCAGTGTCTCATCTCTAGCTTGGTTCATGTCATATCAAGAGGCTAGCTTTGTCACCATTGGTCAAAGGCTTCTTGCAAATCCTCTCAGGTACCCGTTTCCCTATTTCTGTTAGCTTGTTTTTGGATCCTTTGTTATGAATCTCAGTTTATCATACTCATCAGAGATCAGATCCAGAAAATTGAGGAAAACTGTAAAAACAAACTGCTAATAATGTTGCATTGCATTGTAGGCTCATCCATTTTCCATATATTTGCAATTCCATTCAGTTGTCCTCTCCAAGTTGTTCTCGAGGCCTTTTAATTCTATGCACAAAAGTGATTTTTGCCCATGTGGTCAATCTTTACTAATTTATTCTCTTAATGTTCATCATCTTCTGCATAGGGTAAGGTTCCACTATGGGCACCCAGATGTATTTGACAGGTTGTTTCACATCACAAGGGGTGGCATAAGCAAAGCATCAAAAACAATAAACTTAAGTGAGGATATATATGCAGGTACGGACCAGTACTTTCACAAGTTGCTCTCTGTGAAGGGTGATTATTCATAGCTACTCGTGTATTATCTGCAGGATTCAATTCTATATTAAGACGGGGATGCATAACTTACCATGAGTACCTGCAAGTTGGAAAAGGTCGTGACGTAGGTCTAAATCAAATCTCGAAGTTTGAAGCCAAAGTAGCAAATGGAAACAGTGAACAAACAATAAGCCGTGACATACACCGACTTGGACGCTGTTTTGATTTTTTCCGGATGCTATCTTGTTACTTTACAACCACTGGGTTTTACTTCAGTAACCTGGTATTTCTTTTGCACCCCGAAATAATCCTACATTCAAAGAAAGAAGTAAATTTAATGAGATTGATGTGAAGTCACCATAAATATTTTTATCTTTGTGGAAAATTGTGCCCACATATAGGTTCATGTTCGTTAACCAAGTATAAAAGCTAGATTTTATGTTAAAAAATTACTCAAGTAAACAAGCTGGTATACGTGCATGGGGCGGATAGTAAGATAAAATTCTTTAGATTATTATGCTTATCCACTGTAGTTTGTTCTGAATTTCCTGGATTAATACTGCTCAAGTTTCCTTTTCTTGTCTAGCCTCATGCATATATAAGTTGTTAGCTTATGAAGAAGAATGATTCCTTGCTGTTTTTGATTTGCTAATTTATTACCAGTTTAAATGGTCTTTAGGGTTGTATGCTACATTGCTAATTCATGAACCAGATGATAGTTATTCTAAAGTT
>Ga0307517_10003502_pt1 | contig 24391 bp, 13 predicted proteins | sample 23_EM_MG_FD_194515 | JGI IMG/M metagenome (GOLD analysis project Ga0307517, IMG submission 194515) | Populus trichocarpa ectomycorrhiza microbial communities from riparian zone in the Pacific Northwest, United States - 23_EM | ecosystem: Host-associated > Plants > Roots > Unclassified | place... | reverse complement strand
CGCGCACCTCGACTAATCCCACGGGCCCTGAAGTTAACGACCATGTAAGCCTCCAGTGGCTATCATATAAGCAACCACAGGGCTCGAACCTGAGACCACAGAGGGAGCAAACCTCTTGGTCCCGAGCTCTTATCATTAGGTCACCATGTAAATGGTTAGCTTTTAGATATTTAGTTTAATTGGTAGGTGAGTATGCTCTCGATGTTACTATACAAGGTTGAAATCCTACGAAAAACCACGCGTAAATTATCTTCTTGAAAATATACAAATCTTGACGTGAACAACTTGCATAATAGACAGCTAAATAAATTTAGTTTGGTATGCTGAAATTATCCTAAAAATGGTCATATCCAGAATAAGTCGTGTTCAATTTTCTTGTCTCCATTTGAAACGCGCGCAAGCTCTATTTACATGATACAACAATGATTGTCCTTAATTTAACTATAAGCTAAAAGATTACGATGTTATTCTTCTTCACAAAGCCTTGTTTATTAAAATAATAATTTTTTATTTTATTTTTCTTCAATTAATTTTTTATTTTAATTTTATCTTTTAATAATAGATTTTTTTTGTATTTAGTTATCACACTCTCATGACACATATTCTAAGTTTTACGGATTAACCTAGTTTGGCTGGTTAATCCGGTTGACTCAGTTTTTTTTTTTCTTAATTGTTTGTTTTTCAAATTCACCCTTTAATATTCATTTGAATAAGAATTAAATTTCATGATTTGTTTTATTGACTTTTCATTAAGTTATCCTAATTTCATTAACTACAAACTAAAAAAAGGAGAGAGTTGTATTGTACTCCTTCTCGCGAAGCACTGTTAATTGAAATAGTGCTTTGCTTTGTTTTTTTTGTTTTGTTTTTTTAATCAATGTTGTTTTGTTTAATTTTATCATTTAATATTATATTTTTTTCTATTTAGTTACCACACTTTCATGACACGAATCTTAAGTTTGACGGGTTAACTCGGTTGATTCTGATTTTTTTTTAATTTTGTTATTTAATATTGATTTGACCGAGAATTAAACTTCATTATTTGTTTTGTTTACTTTTCATTAAGTTATCTTGTTCTCATGACCCGAGAATAGTGCTTAATAGGTCAACCTAAGTCGACTCAAGTTTTTTTTTTGTCTTTTATTTAAGTGATTTATTTTTTTAATTTTATCATTTAATATTAGGTTAGTTGAGAATTGAGCTTCATAATCCGTTTTGATATGCTTTTTATGAGAATATCTCGGTCTCACAATTAAGGTCATGAGTTTTGTAATTTTAACCCTGGTTAAATTAGATCGTTTTTTTTTTTATCTTCTTTCCAAGAGGTTGTATCGGTCTCATGACCTGAGTCACGGGTCCTTCAACATTGGATTTGCTTTTTATTGGGTTGTCCTCGTCTCATGACCCAGGTCATGGGTTTGGCAGGTCAACCCAACTAACTCATTTTTTCTCTCTTTTTTTGTTAGTTTACTTTTTTTCTCTTCAATCTCATCAATTAATACGTTGTTTGATTGAGAATCAGGTTTCATGATTTTATTCAGATTGTTTTTTCATTATGTTATCCTAGTCTCATAACCCGGGAATAGTGCTTAATGGTTAACTCGCTTTATAATTTGTTTTGACTTTCTCTCTGTGGAGTTATCTCGGGCTCAAGACTGGAGTCGCAGATTTGACAGGTTAACTTGGGTTAAATCATGTTATTTTTTTATAAGGTTATGTTAGTTTGATAACCCAAATTATAAGTTTGGTGGATTGACTCATGTTGTTTTTTGTACTTTTTTAATTGATTGCTTTTTTAATATCATTATTCAATATTAGACTGGTTGGGGATTAAAATTCATAATTGTTTTCGATTTGCTTTTCATGGGGTTATCTCGGTCTTGTGACCTGAGTTACAAGTTTAACATGTTAACTCAAGTTGTTTTTTTAGGTCATTTTTTAATTGATTTTTTTTTAATTTCATTATTCAATATTGGGTTAATTAGAAATTAGACTTCATAATTTATTTTGATTTGCTTTCTTTAGGGTTATTATGGTCTCATAATTCAGGTAAAAAATTTGACACATTAACCCATGTTGTCCTAGGTCAATTCAACATGTTGTTATTTTAATATTAAAAAAATATATCATCTTAAAATTTTATCTAATCAAATATTGTTTTTCACAGGTTGTATGATTTGTTTTTAGATTAACAAAGTCAATCGGGTTATATCGGGTAAATCCTCACACAATTTAATTTTTTCCCCACTACAAAAAAAAAATAGCAACATTTAAGTAATTTTTTGATATTCAAGAAAAAATTAATTTGACCAACAGCGTAACGCGAGTCAATCATCTAGTCTTTACTAAGAGTCTTCTCATGTTTAATTGATATCAATCAATACTTCGATGTTATATATATAAAAAAAAACAAATAAAACAAACAAGTCACAAACTATTAAAATAACTTTTAGATATATACATCCAGAACTCAACAACTTATAACTTGCTTACAACGATTCATCACACATCACAATTCAAAATACCAATGAGATATAACATCAGTTATTATTATAAGTAAATCTAAAAAATACAAGAGTAAAATATCGTAACAATCCATGATGTTTTGCACACTTTGTCTTTTTCAAAACAAATCCAAAACCTTACCATATATTAAGGTATTTTGGTTTTTTCACATGGATCTATTGGTTATTATAGTATTCATGGGGTGAATATGTCTTTTCCTGTTTTTTACGCATATTAAAATGATTTTATTATTTTTTTAATCATTTTTTAAAAATATTGATACTAAGACTTCCTTTTCTTTTTGTATTTTTAACTTTTTATTAACGATAAAATAACTAAATTACTCATAAAAATTTGATATTTTTACAATATTTTTTATGATATAATCAAGTAAGTGGATAAGATTAATGGAGATTTTAGTTTTTATACACAATAAAATTATTTAATTGCCCTTGGTCTAGAAAAAGTAAAAATTATTTGCAAGGGTTTTTTCATCTTTTACCCCTTCCTTTTTTGTTATACCTAGGATAATTAAGGGGTGATTTGATCTTTTTGTATATATAAAATATTAACAAAAAAAAGATGGTTGGTGCATGCCATGCCCGCTTCAGCCAGTGAACGTTGCTGACGCCATTCAAGTGGCGCGTACGATAGCATCCGATGATCAAATACTGTTTTTCGCAATGACATTGAAAGCGTGCTAACAATTTTTTCCCTTGATTTTGTCCCTGTCATTTAGTCTTTATTTTTTTGATTTTTTAACCCTTTTACTAATTAAATTTTGTTTTTAATTTTTATTCCTCATCATTTGATTTTTAATTTATTTTCATGTTAAATGCGGTCCTCGTTATTTTTATTGTTTTTTATGCTTTTTATTGTGTTTTTTTCAATTTCACCACTTAATATTTTTTTTGTTGAGATTTTTTATTTGTTTTTTATTGCCTTCTATGGGCAAGTCCCAACCCCATGGCTAAGATCACAGGTTTCAAATACCAACACATGTTTACTTTGATCGTTTTTAGATTCTTTTATAAAATTAATTTATTTTTAATTTTTTTCTTCAACACTTGTCTTTTTTTAACTGGTCCCTATGCTTTTTTTCTTCACTTTCCTTCACCCGGGGTTATCCCAATTCTATGCTAATAAGTTAAATCAGGTTGATTTAAATATCTTTTTTCATTATAAAAATAAATATACAGGTTTTTCCAACACGTTATTAGATATAAAAAATTATTAATCAGAAACTGAAATGTTTATACACACATCTAATTAAATAAATTAATATTTAATAAAATATAACTAAAATTAAAATATTTAATCTTGTAATATATACTGTATTGAATTGTATCTAGTATTGAACAAGAACATGTATTTTATTGAGGATAATAAATAAAGTTCCTGTTACGATGGATGTGATACTCTAATATTGACAAATGAAGGGACGGGAACTTGAAATCTCACATGCTTTAGGGCATCGTTAAGCTGCTAACAGGGTGGTTGAAATTGAAATATTTTTCAAACTATAGAGGTCAAAATGAAACATTTAATAAACTATAAGGGCAAAATAAATACTTTACTCACGACGAAGTCCCCCATTGATTCATGGAATATCTCTTCAAAAGAAAAGAAAGGAACAAAAAGAAGAAATTCGTTTCCTCAATAAATAAATAATAATAAAAAAAAAACATAAAATATTCTCAGACAAGGTAGGGAAGCAATGGAGGTCCAAAGCTGACTCTTTATCTTTTCGTTTCTCTCTCCTTTTATTTTTTTTAAAATATCAAAGTTACCAGCTCTCTCTCTTTCACTCTCTGCACCAAAGCGACACCGTTCTCGTCTTTCTTCTCCTCTTCAGCTCCAATTCCATCTGGTGCGTTACGATCTTCTCTCCCTTCCTCCAAAAAGCGTGCCGTTCTCAACTTCTTTTCGGTATCTACTTGATCACTCCTCGTGATTAGTCAACCTTTTTGAAAATTAGGTTTTTTTTGTCATAATTGGGGATTTGTTTGGAAGCGGTAAATTTGTCTTGTTTTAGAGTAATTAATGGTTAATGATATTAAATAATCTGTGTGGTTATTGAGAAAATCGAGTGAATTAATCAAAGAAAATGGATTGATGGGAAAGTTACTTTAAAAAATAAATAAATCTAGCGAAATTTTTATTCAGTTTTTAATACAATTTACATGGTTGAGATAGAATTTGTGGTAATTGAGTACTTAATTGGATACTAAATGTGGGGTCGGTGTTGTTCTGGGTTCTTGAACAGGTAACTGATTGAAAGTTTTGATCTTTCATTTTTTGGAAGAAAAGGTTCGGCATTAGCGTTTTTTGGTGGTCGAAAGCACAAAATTTTGATCTTTAATATTTGGGTTTTGAAGAAAACCCATGAAGATAGAAGTTAAGAATTTTGGGTTATTTGACTTTTCATGATTTAAGTTAGTTAGCTGGGCCAAGTGGGTTATTAGGATGTTTGGATTGCGGCTTGAATTTTCTGTGTTGAATTAATGAGTTGCTAAGCCTTCTCAGCTAAGAAATACTTGATGCTGATACCGTTGTGTTTTTCTTGTTAAACAGAATCGGGATTGTTAAATTATCTGCTGCTTGTGGTGTGTAGTAATTTAAGTTTCAGTAGGATATCTTTGTTAAATCTCGGGACAGGAGTGGAGACTGAAGCTGTAATTTTGTCCTGGTGATTCTATGCTTTCGTCATTATTAGCCGTGTTGTGGACTTAGATGGATGTTCCCTCAACGGAACTACATTCTGAAAGTCAGACTGACACTTTCCCATTGTTAATGGAGCGGCCAGAGAATCTTAACAGTAGTGCGCATATTATTGACATACCAAGAAACATTGAGGTTCCTGGGTCACCATCTCATGATAGAATTTCAAGTGGGTTGGAAGCATCATCACATGAGGACAGACCTTCGAGTGGTGTGAGAGCACCCAGTACTCAGCCTTCAACATCTTTGTCTAATGGAACAAACTCTCGGAGCTCCTCATTAATAAGGAGAGGAGAAGCTCGTCGACGCAGGAGTCCCTTGAACTCGGGTTTATGGATTTCTGTTGAATTAGTTCTCACGCTGAGCCAGATTGTTGCGTCTATTGTTGTTTTGTCTTTGTCGAGACATGAACATCCACATGCACCATTGTTTGCATGGATTGTTGGTTATGCATCAGGATGTGTTGCAACCCTGCCACTTCTTTACTGGCGCTATCGTTATCGTAACCAGTCTTTGGAGCAAGACTCAGCTCAAAATCATCAGGGTTCTGCACATATTAATGTTCCTGCAGGACCATTTTCTCTTTCAGTCAGTAGGAATTCAGAAAGCGATGATCGCCGATCTGCCACTACATCACCTAGAGGCAGCCAGAATGCAGTACTAAATGCAAGGTATGACTTCTCATTGTAATTGTCATTTTTCTCTTCAAAACATATATTGCTCAGATACACTATATTTTCAATGTTGGATAAATGAATTTGTCCTGTCCAATTGCATGTACAAGGTTACGGTGTCATCCAGTTTGTTTGGTTTTATGCAATTTTTTGCTACTTTGCACTTTGCAGTTGGAGCTTCGTGCAAACCCAGCACGTAGCTGCATTACATGGGCTGGGAGTCCATGCTAGGTTCAGTGTTTCTTTGAAGGGGTATGGACATTATTTGGTATCAAAAGCTAACTTAATGTTTGGACACCCATGTAATTCATCCGTACTGGCCCACTCTTAGATGATTTTTTAAAGATATTGGGAATTATCTAGTTATGTTCACACCAAAGTGGGTCCTGGGAAAGAGAATATGGAGACAGTCTCATCCTTTAGCCTTTACCCTTACTATATTTCAAATAGACATGGATACATACAGATTTTCCTAATTCTTTTCTTGATCTCAATCTTATTTTTTTTGTTTGATGGCAAGCATTCCAACTTTCTATTTTCCTCCTTTTTGCGGAGATGGTGTTAGGATGGATATTTCTATTTTGAAATAGTTGACATCAAGGTTGAGAAATTATAGCACTTAGGCTTTAAGTCAATTTTTAAAAACCAGCTGGGTTTGGGTTTGGTGTTATATTCATATTGGTGTTGAAATTTGACTTGGGGAATTTGCATCTTAGCCCTTTTCTGATTTTCCAGTGCTTCTTTGACAGCAACCATTTTTTCAGTTCAAAATGATTACCTGTTTTAGGTTGATCTTTAACTGGCCTTTTATTTAGGTAGTGTTGGGTAATGCATCTACACTGCATTTGAAAGTGCTTTTCAAAGTGCATTTGGGCTGTAAAGGCATCAATTTGATGCTTTTGGATGATTCTGATATGCTAATGCTGAAAACATAGAAAAGAACTTGAAAAAAGCATCAATTTGATTTTTTTCAGTCCAAACGCACTTTTATAAAAGCACCTGCACTGCATTACCAAACACACACTTAAGTGTACCAGCTGTTTGAGAAGTGGTCTTTGGATTGCCTGTTTTATTTTTTCAGCATGATATGCTTTGGTTTCTCCTGGCTTTGATTTCTGCGCCAGTCATCGAAACCTTTGATGAATAAAAAGCGAATTTCTTTAATTTATTTGAACATACAAATGTCTGGTTCCAAATATAGTTTTTGCTTGCAGACTCAAGGTTTTGGTGGAATACTTCAAAATGGCTTTGGATTGCTTTTTCGCAGTTTGGTTTGTGGTGGGCAATGTGTGGATATTTGGAGGCCACTCATCTGCTGAGGAGGCTCCAAACTTGTACAGGTATTGTCATGTCGTATTCATCACACCTTTCCTACCTGGCATCCGAGAGAGCTCACCCTCATTTTTGCATCCTTTTACATTGCAGGTTATGTATAGTGTTTCTTACATTTAGCTGTATCGGATACGCTATGCCCTTCATTCTGTGTGCAACAATCTGCTGTTGCTTGCCTTGTATAATTTCCGTTCTTGGATATAGAGAGGATCTGACACAGACAAGGGGAGCCACAACTGAATCAATTGATGCCTTGCCAACATACAAGTTTAAGTTAATTAAAAATAGAAATGGTGAGGATAGCAGTGCAGGAGCTAGTGATGGTGGGGTCGTGGCTGCAGGAACAGAAAAGGAACGAGTGATCTCGGGAGAAGATGCAGTGAGTGCTTTCAGATTCTTGGAGGATTCTTGTTGTGATCCTCTGAGATACTTGGTTGTGATATTCATGGTGCATTGTCTCAGGTCTTGTTATTGACATCAATACTGATGATTTAATGTTGTAACTGTGACAGGTTTGCTGCATTTGTTTGGCAAAATTTGCAAACAATGACGAGCTGAGGGAGCTGCCATGTTCTCATTTCTTTCACAAGGAGTGTGTAGATAAGTGGCTGAAGATCAATGCATCATGTCCTCTTTGCAAGAGTGAGGTCGGTGAAAGTCTTTTAGGTTCTCTCTCTGGGTTAAGTTCTAGCCAGAGACGGGTCGAAAACGGGGCTGGTGCAGTGTTTTGATCCTCTATATAACACAAAATAGTAATATCATACATAAATAATTACGATTTTGATTATGCTGTAAATTTTTTTTTCATTCTTCTCTTTTTATGAATCTCATGGATCAAAAATCTCTTTTAAGAATCTGTGTGGCACTCTCTTTCCAGTTTGCCCTTTAGCCACCAAAAGAGTTGAAACAATTGCCATTTGGCATGTCTCTGCTGATGTTTCTCCTCCTTGTCTCCTTTCCTTTAATTTCTTAGATCTGCCACTCTCTTCAATGGTTTACGAAACAGCTAAACCACTGAGTAGTACTATTCTATCTTGCAACAAAAATTCGAACAACTTTCCAATTATAATACTGAAAGCTGAGTTAACTCACTTGGATCTGTTGATTTGAGCTCTGTTTGTTTATATTATTGTGGATTGAAGATTTTCTAGCTAATAAAAGCTTGTAGGCAATGATATATCCGCATGGATTTGACAGTGCAGCTACTTACTATTTTGTCGGCATGGATTGTTAATTTGTTGCAACACAATCAAGATGCGTTATCCCAAGACTGTCACAAACAGTATTATTAAATTCGTCGGCGAGTTTACCAATTAAAATTTAAAATTTAAAATTTATGAGACTTGGTTGCATAACATGAAAATAAATATTTTTTTATTTTAAAAAATTAATTTAATCTATTCAAAAGACAAAAAATCTCTTAAAAAATTAAATACATATAAAATAACTAATTTAAAAGAGATTATATAAGCAAAAAATAAAATAAAGGGGTATGAATTTAATTTAAATAAAAATAAAAATAAATTTGAGAAAAAAACATATAAAAAGAAATAATTTTAAAAATAGAAAAAAAAGAAAAAAAAAGACTAGGTGTTGTTGTTGGGTATAGAAATCAAGCCAGCCAACCAGACCCATTTTGTAAGGCTCATGTGCTTAGGCTATTTTTTTTATTGCAGTTAAGGTGAATGATCGTCCATCCAAAAAAAATACACTTGCAGGGAAAAGAATTTGGGAATGAAATTAAAAAAATTAAAATTTTGAACAATAGATCCACAGTAAAATGTGAGAGGATGCATAGTGGTGAATGTGCGGTGAAAAACCTACACTCTTTAGTGTTTTACTAAACTACTGACCTGTCTATGTTGTGGGTAGGGTCATTTTTTTCAACATAAAAAAAGTTCTAGACGTTGCTAATTTTTTTTCTAGTAGAAAAAAAATAAACTATGTGAAAATTGATTTGATGTGACTCGGTCTTTTTAGTGGGTCCAAATACAACCCAAATGACTGATTAAAATGTAGTTTCACCCAAGATAAATATTTAAGACAATATTTTTTTTATAAACATTGAGACGACAACATATTGAATCGATTTGAGTCAACCCTGGTTAACTTTATAGAAGGTAAATCAAAACAAACTGTGAAATTTAATTTCCAATAAACTCAATGTTGAAGGGTGAAATTGAAAATAAAAACAAAAAAAAAGAACAAAAAAAATAGCTCGAGTCAACTTAGGTTAACATACTAAACTTATTATCTGGGTCATGAGATTAAGATAACTCAATATAAAGCAAATTGAAATAAATTACAAAACCCAATTCTCAATCAACCAAGTGTTAAAAGATGAAATTTTGTAAAAAAATTGATTAAAAAGGATATAAAAATAACTTGAGTCAACCAAGGTTGACCCGCCAAACCCATGACTCAGGTCATGAAACGAGGATAATATCACAACAAGCAAATCAAGATAAATAATGAAGTCTAATTCCCGATCAATCTAATGTTGAAGGATAAAATTGAGAAAAAATCAGTTAAAAAAAGGATAAAAGATCTACTTAATCGAGTTAACTTATTAAATTCACAGTTTAGATCATGAACATGAAATAACCTCATTAAAAGTAAATTAAAAAAAAATATGAAAGTTCAATCCTCATTAAACCTAACATCAAAAGTTGGAATTGAAATTGAAAAAAAGAAGAAGAAGAAGAAGAAGAAAAAATATTATAGTGAATAATACTTTGTGAAGAATGGTAACATAAATTCCCCTACTCTTCTAGTTTTTTTTTTTAGTGTTAATTAAATTATAATGATTGGTTTGTAAATTAAAATTGTTTCGTAGCCTTATATGTAAAGAGATTCTAGTATGGGAGCCTAGCCACTATCTTGATGACCCAAGTGATTTAACGAGCTATATATTTTTATACGGGATCCATTTAAAAATATTATTACAATTCTCTTTATTTCAAAAAGTTTTTTTTTATTTATCTTAAAACAATTGTTTATTCAAGATATTAAGTTACTATATTATTGGTCTGAATTATGTTGCGGGTCAGATTAATATTTTTAATATAAAAAATATATAGGTGTTGCTAATGTTTTTTTAATAGAAAAAAATTTAAACCATTTAGATTGATATGATGTGATTCAATCTCTTTGGTTGGTACATAGACAACCTGGATGATCAATAAAAATATAGTTTGACTAAAATTAAATATTTAAGATGAGATTTTTTTATAAATATTGAGAAGACAACATATTAAATCGTTTTGGATTAACTTACTAATTCACATATTGAGTTATGGGACCATGATAACTATGTAGAAAACAAATCAAAATAAATTATGAAACAAAATTTTAGAAAACCCAATGTTGAATGATGAAATTGAAAAAATCAATTAAATAAACAAAAAAAATAATATGAGTCAACCTGTCAAACTTGCGACGCGGATCATGAGATTAGGATAACCTAATAGAAAAAAAATTAAAACAAATCATGAAACTCAATTCACAATCAACCGAGCATTGAAAATGAAATTAAAAAAAAAACTTACTAAAAAAATACACAAAAAACGACTATAATCAACCATGATTAATTTATTAAAACCGTGATTTAAGTTATGAGATGGGGATAACCCCATAAAAATAAAATAGAATGAAATTATGAAGCCTAATTCTCATTTAATATAATGTTGAAGGATAAAATTAAAAAAAAAATTAATAATAATAATAAAAAACTCATGTCAATTATTTATCAAATCATGGCCCAAATAATGTGTCTAAGACAACCTTATTAAAGTAGATTGAAAAAAAATTATAAAAGCTGAATCTTCAATAAATAAAACATTGAAAGATAAAATTAAAATTTAATAAAAAATAAAAAATAAAACAAAACACTATTTCAATAATTACTTTCTCTTCTTTTTTAGTGTTTTTTTGTTGATAAAGAATATTGTGTAACTACTTTCTTTTATATATATATATATATATATATATATATATATTAAAAGAAGCATTATCTTTTTTTTTTAAAAAAATAATGGCAGGCTTGCACAATTAAAAAAAAAAAAACAATAGTAATCAATATAATTTCAATAAAAACCAATGCAATCAATATAATTCACCAAAAGAAACGGAAGTCCTTATCACGTGAGTAAGAGCATTTTCAAGGAAAGATGTTATGTTAAATTGATAAAATAATATTTTAAATAGTATAAATATAATTTATTTTCTTATTAGCTTTATTTTATTTTTTAAGAAATATATAATAATAATATTTTTTGATATTTTATTTAAGTACTTCTTTTTAAACATATAAAACAAACATAAAAAAGTTAAAATAATATTTATTAATTTTTCGCTTTTTCCAATTTAGTAGACCCCTTGGAGTTGCTCTAAGGAGGTCTCATATCACATAGAAAAATCCACGTGTCATCCTAAGCTCTTTCTAGAAAAAATATAAAAAGTCACTACAAAACTCATTGCCTTCCGTATTTATCTTCTTCAGATTAGCTTTCTAGGGTTTCTATTCATCTCTCTCTCTTTCTCTATAGTTAAAAGCCAAAGCCTTTCTCTCTATATATTGCCGTCTCTCTCTCTGACTCACTGAGTTCGCGCGATTCTCTTATCAGGTAGAACTCACTACCGCTGCATCACTATTAGCGGAAATCAATACCCCCTTTGCATGCGTTTTATGCTTCACGAGAGGCGAATCGGTGCCTTTTGATGTGAAATTAGGGTTTTGAGTATACTGTAGAAATGTGTTATTAGCTTGATTCGAGTTTGATTGCTTTTTTTTTGTGGATGCGTGAATTTAATTAGGGATTACCAATCGAATTTGTTGATTACTTCATTCCTTTGACCTGATTGGAAAATTTGAGACAGTTGATTAGATTTTTAATTAGTTTTTTTTTGGTTTTCTGATGTTGAATGTTTCTGTATAATTGTTTTAACTAGAATTGAAATTTGCTGTTTTTTGAGGGTATTTCGATATAATAAGAGTTTACTGAGCTTTTTGTTTCTTTCGTCGATATGTGATTTTCTGGTTCTGAGTTCTTTCCTTTTTTTATTTAATGAGACTAATTTTATAGTGTAACCGTAACAAATATGTTGCATGCGGTTTTATAACTTGTGGGTGGCATCTCCTCTTATAAAAAATTACCTTGAACTTGCCCATTATTTGGGAAGTTTTTTTCTTTTTTTGATTGGTGGATTTTTTTTATCATGTTTGTAAGATATGGGAATCATTGTGCGGTGCAGTGGTAAAAGCATTGGGATGCCAATTCTAAGTGTGTTTTGCAAGTTCATGGGTGAAGTCTTGAGAGCAGCCACTTCATGCAAAAGTGCTGAAGGTTGAGACTGTATCAAGAACACACCCTCTTGGAACCCTGCTTAGATGGGATTTGCACTTGGCGATGGCTTCTCATTTTGTATGGATTCATCTATATTTCAATACATTTCTTTGGGTTTTTGCAGTTTTATCTCTATAAATAATTGATACTTGTGGAAATTTGGTAGTCGATAAATGGGTATGTGCATGTGCATGCGGCTTACATGCTGTCGTTGTGTGTCTAATAGCTGTACATTCGCACAATGTCTTTGATATGAATGAACAAGCCATGTGTGGTGATCAAAAGATGAAATGAATCATTGCAGTCATCTTTGTGTAAAATTAAATCACTTCAGCATTGCTGATAAATTTCAAATAAATAAAAGGAGAGGTTTAAAGCTGGAAAATTTTCAAAGGAAAGCTGTATTTTACTTGAATTTCTGATGTTCGTTTTTACTAGCTATAGTGGTTCCTTATAATCCTCTTATTGTGGCCAATCGACGTAGAGCTTTGGATTATTAATTTTACTTCAAACCAGCCATTGCTGTGTGCTATGGCAAAGAATATAGAGTACAGAATGTCATTTGTGTAAATTCATTAGTTGTAACCCTCAAAAAAGAGTTATCGTGCCAGATGACTGACTTCCTGTTCAACACCTGTTTCATTTAAGAAATATAATTTCATGAGCTAAAAAGTTGGATGAAGTCTAATTGGTTCTGAGAGCTCACTCAGACAAGAAATCTTGGTAAATTATGTAAAATGTGTCAGTACTGATTTTAGAGATGGCAATGCTTTTGAGATTAAAAGTTGTTATTTAATTGAAAAGGATTTTTGTGACATTTAAAATGCTAATTTTTTCAAGAAATCATCTTCAAAATCCATGTTTCTCTTCTGAGAATTCCAAACAAAATTACTCCGTTTTCCTTGTTACTGTGGGATGCCATTATACATGACTCTGATTCTCTGAATCATGTACTTTTCATAAGAGTAATTATTTGCAATGGCATTCCACCACCAAGTGATGAAAACACATTTGAAGATTCCTTGCAGCTTACCGTCCAAAAACAAGTCATGTAGGTTATTGGCACTCGTGCCTGTTGGAGTGACATTTTATTGTAGTAAAAAGATGTAGATCTAAACATTTCACGTGATTTTTTTTTCTTGGAACCTTGATGTCTCTATTCTGAATGATCTAGACATGTAACATTGACTTTTATCAGTCTTAAGTTGAGGAACTAATAGTGACTGCTTTGTATTGCAGTGACTTTTGCACTCCTTTTATGTTGATTGCCTAGCATGTCCAACAATCTAGTATCACAGCAATTATCAGTACAGAGCATCCAAATGGGTCAGCTGGAACACATTTCAAACAAGTTGGACTCATCAATGCAAATGGGGTTGATGGAATCCAGAATACATGATCCTGCATTACAACAGATGTCAATGCCGGACATGCAAATGGGACGGATGGGACTGGGACAAAGTTCAACTGACGCACTATCACAGCAGATGTCAATATCAAGCAACCAAGTACAGTTGTCAGAACCTATGTCTAATAACAATGTTTTGAAGAATTTCTCTGTACCAAATATGCAAACAAGACATATGGAACCACGCGCGTACAATTTGATACCTGAGAAATTCTTACCTAAGAGGCAACTGGGAGACATGGATACCATGTTTCATTCTTCTGGATCACAGCAGCCATCACTATTGAGCAAGCGAAAGGCCCCAATGGAACCTTCATCCAACAATTCTATGTCACAGAAGTTATCAATGCCTCCCAAGCGGGTAGCGCAAATGGAACATAGGCCGTGGTTGATGCCAACTCCAGCACCAAATACTTCTGGGACAAATCGTCCTCAAGCACCATCTAAGAGGCCAGCTTCTAGTAAAGCTGGATCACAGCAATCACCTGTTCAGAAAAATCAAACTGGACAGATGCTGCCATTTTCAAGGGCTCGCAATGAGACTGATTCTGTGAGGTCCAAGCTAAGGCAATCACTAGCAGATGCACTGGCTCTGGTTTCTCAACAGAAGGATAAAACTTTAAGTTCTGGAAAGAACTCTGAAGGTGAGGCTGCAAGTGCTCAAGCACAGAAACACGAAGAGACTCAACCTATGGTACAAACTCCTGGTGCTGCTGGTACTGTTGACCATATGTCTGATGAGCCCAAGGAATCCTTGCCCACAAAGGACGATTCTTTTACCCAAAACCATTCTGATGGCCCAAAGACATCTCAGGAAACTTCGAACACTAATGGAAATGCTGGTTATTCAACACAGACCTCAAACCATGATGGACAGGGATTACAATCCAGTGTCATTTTCCGTGATGAAGATGTTTCATTTAGTGACAGCTTTTTTGTAAAAGATGATTTGTTGCAGGGAAATGGATTGTCCTGGGTATTGGAACCTGATGCAGAGATGGCAGAGAAAAAGGAGATTGAAACTGCTGAAACACAGCAAGGCCAGAAGCATATCAGCAAAGATATTGGAAAACTAATCCAGGATCCCCAATTTTTGGCTTCTGAAATTGAAGCAGAACTCTTCAAGTTATTTGGAGGAGTGAACAAGAAGTACAAGGAGAAGGGCAGGTCTCTATTGTTCAATTTGAAGGATCGTAGTAATCCGGAACTGAGAGAAAAAGTTATGTCAGGAGAGATTACTCCAGGGCGGCTCTGCTCTATGACCGCGGAGGAACTTGCATCCAAGGAGCTTTCAGAATGGCGGATGGCAAAAGCAGAGGAGCTTGCTCAAATGGTGGTTTTGCCTGATTCAGATGTTGATATCAGACGTTTGGTGAAGAAAACTCACAAAGGTGAGTTTCAAGTTGAAGTTGAACAAGATAGTGTCACAATGGAGGTTGCTGTTGGGACAAGTTCATTTACTCAGACGCCACCAAAATCAGAAGAGAAGGAAGCCTCTCCGCTTTCCAAATCTGATCAAATGAAAGACAAAGTGAATGCTGCTGATGACAAGAGAAATTTAGAAGACAAGAAGGGTTCATATACGCTTACAATTCCTTCGAGTGAAGGGACCGATTTGATGCAAGGACTTATGGTGGATGATGTATTGAAGGATGCGGACTTTCTTCCTCCAATTGTCTCTCTAGATGAATTCATGGAATCCCTTGATTCTGAACCACCATTTGAAAATTTACCCTTGGATGCGGGAAAAGCAACACCCAGCTCCAACAATGATGACTCACAGGATGTGTCAGAAGCTAAGTCTCCTGCTGCAACTGCAAAGGATCTGGTTGGCAGCACTGCAGAAAAATCTGATAATGTCGAGGTAACTAACACATCACCTGAAGCTAATGGGAAATCCGTCAACATTCATGTAGAATCAGAAACGACACCCTCTGTTGGTGTATCGAAGGGGGAACATGTCTGGGAAGGCTTACTTCAGCTGAGTATTTCCATCATGGCCTCGGTTATTGGCATCTTTAAAAGGTTTGTGTTTTTGTAACCTAGCATTAATAGCATATATGCAGTTGCCTATTAAACTTTTGCTTGTGATACAGATATAGCATTGAAATTGTCTCTCATCATATTTTATGGGGTCACTACATTCAAAATAAAACTTGTAATTTCCCGCTGTCCAAGCATGCGTAACACTGGATGGGTAGTGTTTCTAATGAATTATGTGGTGGTCATTGTGAAGCTTGTTACTTTTTGCTGATCTGATTTTCTTGCTGCAGTGGTGACAAAACATCTGCGAAAGAGTGGTCTGGCTTCGTTGAGGTCAAAGGGAGAGTCAGACTTGATGCATTTGAGAAGTTCCTCCAGGAGCTTCCGATGTCACGAAGTCGTGCTGTTATGGTATCTCAAGTTTCTTTTTGCTGTACTAAATTTCAGTTATGCTACTTTTGTCCAGAAAAGGGGGATATTTTTCTATCCCTGCTTATTAATCCCACTCAACTGTTTCTGCAGCATTTGGCCGTTACATTTGTGGTGAACGACATCTTAATAAGAATTTGTTTGATTGGATGGCTTGATAAAAGTTTATATAAAGGATTAACCAAAATTTTACCTCCTATTATTTGATTTTTCAATTGCTGAATAAAGTTAGTTACTGGGACAAATAATATGTGCAAGAAAGTTGCAGAATCTGTGAAACGCCACTTGCCGTTGGTTCTCAAGTCTCAAGCAAACAATAACTATTGTTTTTAGCGTTTCTCAGTAAAACTATGCTTAAAAGATAGTTGCTTTCATTTGTTGCCTGCTGGATGAGAACGAACAGAGATAAGCTTTTCTTTCCCTTTCCAAAGGAAAGAGTGTGCAAAGATGCTAAATCATCCTGGAATATTCATTTAACGGATGCCATTGCTTGGTTAGGAGATCTTCCCAGAAATCTTAGCAGATCCATAATATTCTTGTACTCGGGATATATTGATGGAACATAAAATATCTTTCGAGTCCATTAACTACTTAATTTGATATAGCCACGGCATGGTTGAATCCTGTCAGTGTCTGGCACCCCCTTTTGCCCATGAAATCTGATGCCTTAGGGAGCATCTATATATATCTTATTTTATTCTAGCTTAACTTGAAAAGGCCTCGTTTGCTTTCTCATGTTGCTAAATAAATTTTCTCTTGCTCTTGCAGGTCGTGCACTTCGTTTGCAAGGAGGGGTCCACGGAAAGTGAGAGGGAAAGTCTTAGAGAGGTAAGAAACGTGAAAAGTTCTGTTGCCTTTGATCACTCTTCAGCTGGTTTTCTCAGTTGTAAAGTTGTGGCTGAAATTGCCTGCTGCAGGTGGCGGATTCCTATGTTTTGGATGAGAGAGTGGGTTTTGCTGAGCCTGCTAATGGAGTGGAACTTTATTTATGCCCACCTCATTTAAAGACACGTGAAAGGCTCATCAAGGTCCTCCCAAAGGACCAACTTGAGGCCCTTAATGCTGTTGATAATGGTCTAATTGGTGTTATTGTATGGAGAAAAGCTCAAATAACGTCAACAATATCACCTACCTCTGCATCACACCATAAACACAGCTCAAAAAAGCAACAACACTTCACTTCTAGGAAGCACCAAGAAAAGGACACTAATATGAATGTGAATATTCCATCAAAACATCCCCTGCCTCCTCGTAGCGGAGCCTATCCCAACCCCCAACCTGATGAAGACGATGATGATGTGCCTCCTGGGTTTGGCCCACCGGCTGGCCGGGATGAGGATGATTTACCTGAGTTCAACTTTTCTAGTAACTCTATGGCATCAAGGTCGCAGTTTTCAAACCAAAATCCTACTAGGGGATCGGGAATGCCCCTTCTCAATTCACCATATCCCCAGACCCCATCTCGTCCCGTAGATTTGAGGGAGCTTGTACACAGATATGGCCAACCTAAAACTAATGTTCCACCAATGCAGCCATGGAATGATGATGACGATGACGATGATGATATGCCAGAGTGGCACCCTGAAGAAACCCAACATCATCGTACACACCCTCAGTCAACCCATTTGCATGGTGTGCAGCAGCCTGTTCTAAGAGCCCACATGACGCAGCAAACGGCACATCAGACAATGGCACCATTAGGAACATCTCCAGCCATGCCTCAAGTGAATATGATGCATAGTCAACAAAATCTTGCCCCCTCTTTGCAGCAAGGCGCCTGGGTGGCTCCTCAGCCTGTTCCCCATGGCCATCCTGCTTATCAATCTAGTGGAGGGCAAGCGTATGGTTCACCCGGGCAGGCTTGGCGCAGAGATGCCCCTAAAAGTAGAGGCTTTTGATTTCTTGTATTGTAAATGTTAGCGTTTCTCTTTCTGTTATCCGTCTTTATGGTTTTTTAACCACAATTTCTTTTATTCGTCGCTATTGTAGTTAAATTTTCTAGAGCAAATTAAAGTTAGAATGCTACCCTAGCAGATCTTAGCCGTTAATTAGATCAATTGAAGAGCAGTACATATTGGCTCCTTGAGCTCCATCACAAAAATGATTCTCATGTAATTATGGGGTTTAGCTTTTTAAAAACGAACTTGCTCTAGAACAGAAAAGTTAATGAATCCAGATGTTTCATGCTGATAATGTCTGATTATGATAAGGAGATTCCAGATTCTTTCTGTATCTGCTGTGGAAATTTTATGTTTCAGCCCGTCATGCTCTCCCTCTTCCCCTCTCTCTGATCGAAGGCGTATGTATTAGTCTTCTCTGGTTATAAAATATATCTAGACTACAATTACTACTGGTGCTTTCCAGATGAAACAAACTTAGGAAACAGTGTTAGACTGAAATTTCCTTGCTCCTCTCTCCTCTCTATGCCAAGAAGCAACCACATGCATGATTTTCTCTTCTGTGGAAGCGATAAGGGGCTTCTGGCTAAGTCAAAGGAGGCACATCGTGTTTGATAAATGGCTATTTTAGAACTGCTCTCTTCATCTTTTTGGTCAATCAATAGAAACCATGATTTTTGCTGCTCTTGTATTTTGCTGTTTTCATCTTCTGCCAAAAAAGTTTTTCATGGCTCTGCAATAATATAAATCTTGAGAACCCACGAAAACCTAGCGTGAGAAGATGAGTTAGATCCCTGGTGGATATCTGGGAAGTGAACTGTTTAGTAAACGTTGACTGTAAAGGATGATCAACGTCCATAATTCTCCCTAATCTTTCAGAACTGAATTTGGTTTACGTCGACATAAGATTATCACTGCACTTGAAGGAGATGCTTAAAGTAGGAGATGGTGGTGCAGAAGCATAACCCATGCTTTTTTCTGAAAGATTCCATTAAGACTGTTGTGGTAAACAAACAAAGGAGCAACAACGAAACTGCTAGCCTTCTAGGAAAGCTTAGGACGATACTAAGAGTTTTCCCACATTAAAGATTAAAATCATATACACCAACATTATATTGGGACCACGTTGTCCTCCTCCTTGTTGGAAGAGAATCACCCAGCAGAAGGATATGCAAACACAAAAAGGAAAGGCAAAACTGCAAAAGAAAAATACATAATGCGGTCGTCTAGTGAAGGAATACAAGGAGAAACAATATGATACATGTAGGTATGCCCCTTCTTCTGTCATAAAAAAATAAATAAAAAAATACAGAAAATCAGTTGCGTGGACCAGCCAGTAATGACTGTAAAGGACCGTAATAATTACAGTACTTCTACTGGGTTCCTATAGGTGTTGATTTAAAGGGTCTATAAATACAAGGAGAGCAAAAAGACAACCCGTGCAAATGGAAACAGCATTGGCTTCAGCATTTAGCTCAACATAATGGCTACTAGATATATAAATTTGATCAATCTTTAACCCCCTAATACACGCTTGAGTCCTGCTCGTTGTTCTGGTGCTAATCTTGTTGGGAACTTCACTTCAAATTTGATCCTCAAATCGCCCCAATTACCTGGCTCCTTTGCTATTGGCATACCTTCCATGGCCACAACAAGCTCATAGCCAGGGCTCACTATATCATGTACAGGAATTGATAGATTCCGGCTGTCAAGTGTGGTGAGGTTTACTGTTGTCCCTCCTAGTGCTTCGGCTAGGGTCACCTTATGGTTGATAGTAAGATCATTTCCATCTCTCTTGTATGTGGTCTGAGGTTTCTCATCAATTATAAACACAAGATCTGCTGGAAGCTGATTCTGCCGTTCATTTCCTTTATCTGGGAATGTAATCTTTGTTCCCTTCTTCCACCCTGGCTTCACATCAATGGTTAATATCTCTGTTTCTTGCACTTGTCGCCTGCGGAGTTTCATATTCAATTACAATCAGAAAAAAAAAGGTTGTTGCAATTCTAGTTCTATAATGGGGATTCGTGTGTGAAAAAGACACAACATCAGCAGCATATAAAGACTAGAGGTAGTATGAGCATAAAGCAAGTTTGAGTAATCATGAAGTTCGGAATCTACGGAGGCATATAGAATAATCTGATCAAGCAATCTTTTCATGTATATGAGGCAAATCATGACAACGTTTTTCTTGGTAGAAGAATTTGCATATAATTGTATGTAAACAGTGGTCAAAGGTTTTGGCAAGGCTCCTAGCCAAGTAATTAATCAATCATCACACTATCCACAACCATTTAGCACATAAGGAATATGATTCATCCACCAGGTCAAAGAAGTTGATTTTGAACAACATATCAAGACACCAAATGGAAAGAAAAGGAGGGAAACTGAATGTGCTTGGTTAGAGAAATAAATAAACATACCCATGGGCATCAACTACAGTTCTTGATATCTTCATTTTCCTTGTTGATCCAGTATACAGCTCCTCGAGGCTGCAAGGCAATTTGCTCTCTACTGGTGGTGGTTTCCTTGGCGCGGTCCCCTCACTGAATGTTCGAAAAGGAGTATCACTACTGCTAAATCCACCAAACAACCCTCCATCCGACTGGAACCTCATGGATTTACCAGGTCCTGTTGATCCAAATCCAAAAGGACTGCTTCCAAAGATTTCTGCAAAGATATCCTCTGCCTTCCTAGGATTGAAACCATTTGACCCACCACCACTACCATTTCCGAAAGGGAAGCCACCACCGCCAGATGGTGGTGCGTCTTTTAATCCTTCTTCACCACACTGGTCATAAATTTCTCTTTTTTGTGGGTCACTCAAGACCTGAATTCACAAATATATCAAAATCCCAGGCAATGTAACCACAAATAGTAATTCACTGTCCTTGACTTGAATTTTTTTTCTTTATTATCATCAGTCCAAAAGCAATCCAATGCAATAAACACAAAAGCCAATGCAACAATTTCCGAAATAAATGAAATTATCAAGTACTTATCTTGGCAAAAAAATTTAACAAGCAAATGCATATTTTGATTCTTCTCTTCCAGTACATTTCTTTTTTGAGTCTAGTTTCTTTGGAATACAGCACGCGATAACAAGAAAATACATAATGTATAAATCTCAAAAGATTTGGATTTAAACATACATACATGCATTCATACATATGCATGTATGTATTTGATTCTTCTCTCTTACCATTCCACAACAGTAACCATGAATCCTAAATTTCACATTGCATTCCAGATCAACACAAAGTAAAAAGATCCCAGATTTGTTTTTAAAAAGCACAATAAATAGTACAAAATAGAATTTCAAGGGAAAGAAAAATCAAGCATGCCTCATAAGCCTCGGAGATCTCCTTGAATTTGGCTTCAGCTTCTTTCTTGGTAGTGGGGTTCTTATCAGGATGCCATTTCATTGCCAATCTTCTATATGCCTTCTTTAGATCATCATCTGTTGCATTCCTGTTAACCTTCAATATGTTATAGTAATCAACCCCCATTTTCTTCTTTCAATAACCCAACAATCTTTTCTCCAAAACAATCCAAGAATCTACCTGTATCACCTACTAGGTCTAATCACCGATCTTTCTACCCCAAGCCCAGATCACCAAAACCATTCCTTTAATCAAACTGTATATCCATCTAAACTACTTCTTCTCCAAAAAAAAAGAGAGAAAAAAACCGAAGAAATCTGTCTTTGAACTATATTAACAACAGCATTGTCAAATTATTTGACAGTAAGAGAGAATGTGTAGCAAGATTTTAGATTTATGTCTTTGTGGATACAGAGAAGAAGCTGAATCTTTTTGGGAAAGGTCTTTGGACCATGTCTTGTGTCAGATGGTTATGGAGGATTTTAATAACCGAAAGTAACGGAACATCTGTAATGAAAGACGGTCGTGCATGTTTCGGTGTTTGGTCTTAATTAGCACAATAAACTTCGTAATTTAACGGAATGATACCGCTTGAACAACAAAATAAGAACAAGTGAAATTACATGTAATTTTGTTGTATTTTTGAAGTGGGATATTAATTAAAATTTAAATTAAAAACCAAATTAAATATATAATATTATTATTCTAACACGGAAAAAACATCTTTTTCTTAAAAAACATGTTAAACACTTAGATTTTATCTTTAAATCAATAAAAAGTCAAATACATTATAGTCTCTAAACATTCTTTAATATTTTTGTATTGAAAATCCACCATTTCCTCTGCAGCCATCACCGCTGTCCCAACCATTCTTATAGTTCTATCAATAAGGTAAACATGCTATATTGCTATTAGTTTATATTTAGTTTGGTTGAAATCAAATAATTATTTAGGTTGAATTTAAGATTTCTAGTGAATTTAAGATTTGTAAATCAACGATAAATTAATTAAAAATACATTCAATTAGAGTTTATTTGATATAGTTAAATATGAAAATAAATTGAATTAATTATGAATTAATTATTTCAATTAATTATGTGTTATGTTTAATTTAGGTTAAGTTATCAAATTAGAGATTTTGTATATATTGTTAGAATCGACTAATAATGTAGTTAAATATACACAAGTTCATGCAATAGAACATAAATATAATTGAATTATGACAAATTAGATGTTTTATTGAATTGTTGATAAGTTCATGAATTTAGTATTTTCTTGGAATTAAATTAATTTACAATGAATTTATATATCTAGTAGACATTATATTGATGAGAAATGGATTGTCTTGTGTTATTTTGATATTTAATTATATTTTGGGTGTTAATTGCCAAATTTATCCGAAAAAAATTCTCCTAACCTTCTTTTTTTTTATAGTCTAAAATATATTCTAGTCCTTGTTGATTCCATAATTCATGCTTCAATTCTTAGAGTTCAGATTTTCTAGCATCAATCTCAGATCTTTCAAAAAAAAATTCAATTAGGTCCTTTTTCATTAAATAGCTAAAGGCAACTAATTGTGGTATTACTTTCTTTTTTTATTTTTTGAGTTATTTTAGAGTTTTTTGAAATATTATAGCATGTTCTATATATGTATGAATGCAACTCTCTCCATTTTTTTTCCTTTACAATAAGCTTATTATAAGTTTATTGTAATTTCAAAGAGTTGGTTATCCAAATCTTCAATCATTATGGATTAATTATGATATTTCAAAGTGCCCGGCAAAGTTGGAAAAAGAGAAGCTACCATAGCTATTTAAAGATTAAGGGCCATACTGAAATTCTTATAATTCATGGAGTAATTATTGGAAAAAAAAAATAATGTATAGGAGCCAAAGTTGAAAGTTGGTGAATTTACATGAAGTAAAATATATAATTTATGCAGTGGTAAGAGTTTGGAACTAAGAGGTTTGCTTTTTCTGTGATTTCATGTTCGAGTCTTATGGTTGCTCATATGATAACCACTGGAGGCTTACATGGTCGTTAACTTCAGGGCTCGTGGGATTAGTCGAAGTGTGCGCAAGCTGACCCGGATACACACGTTAAACTCTTCTTGTTTCAATTGTGGTCCTCGAGGACATTTAAATTTTTTTTTTGTTACAGTTGTCTTCTTTTCTTTTTTTTTGTTACAGAGGACATTTAAATTTAATTACTTGATATAATATTAAGCAGGAGTAGTTTTATCAACTAAACTTGTGTCTTTCTAATATTGGAAATTTTAACTATTTTCTTAATCTAATCATAATTATTGTTTCCAAACAGTATAATCTTTTTTTAATATTCAGTTTTAAGTAGATAACCATTATCTAAATTTTAGATTAAGAAATAAATTATCATTATCTTTTTTTTTTCAATTTATATCCTAACTTATTAACCCGATTGAATTTCAATTTGTTTAAGACCGAGACCCCATTTGTTTTTGCAGTTAAAAAGTACTTTTACAAAAAATTAAGTTTTTTCTTTTTAAATTAAGTTTTTTGGTGTTTTTTATAGTTTTGATGTGTTAATATCAAAAATATTTTTTGTAAATTTTTTTTTTCTATACGTTTCCAAATAAAAAACACTTTAAAAATAATCACTACTACAATATCATTCAAACTTTCAGCCTTGAAAGCAACATGCTCATATGGGTCTCTAGAAAAATAATGGGAAGCAT
>Ga0307517_10003501_pt1 | contig 24391 bp, 18 predicted proteins | sample 23_EM_MG_FD_194515 | JGI IMG/M metagenome (GOLD analysis project Ga0307517, IMG submission 194515) | Populus trichocarpa ectomycorrhiza microbial communities from riparian zone in the Pacific Northwest, United States - 23_EM | ecosystem: Host-associated > Plants > Roots > Unclassified | place... | reverse complement strand
ATAAATGGTGATTATTCGCCATATATATATATATATATATCATAGAAAGCATTAAATATCAGAATAGCTCCTTTTTACTAAAAATCTACGTACGAGCATATCATATATATTCGCCAAAAATACAAGCAGGGATAAAAATAGAAATTAACGAATTTTATTTATATAAAAAACTCAACCAAAGACAGTTTTTTATAAATTTTTGGCATCGTAAAGTTTTCTTTCTTAATTAAGAAATAAAATGATAAAAAAATAAAGCATGAATTTAAGTACCAAGCATTAGGCTTAGACTATGAATCAAATAAAATGCTCAATTAATAAATTCAATTCTTCTTTTTTCCATTTTTTTATATGCCTAAACTTATTCAGGTTTAAGAATCTTTTCATATTCAATATTATATACATATTAAAGAATGATATATTAATCATGATAAAAATAATATGGGGGGAAAATAACAGAGAGAAAGGTTTTTCTTTTGGATACCCTAGTTTTTAATTTGATTTCTTTTAAAAGAGGATGGATAGAAGAAAAATAAAAATGAAGGGTCTAGTGTTTGCCACTTGGTCATGCATGTAAAGCTAGGGAAAAGAAACATGCGTGTCTACCAATGTCGGGATTTTTTTTTCGCGCAATTTCTGTTTGTAAAATTATTGGTAATTTCTTTTTATCGATTGACTTAGCGATAGAATTATGTATTATCGATGAAAGGTAAGTTGATGGATATTGTCCGTCGGTGATTTAGTTGGTAAAAAAAATACCAACAATCTCTGAATCACAGATCAATAAAATATTTTCGTCGGTAAAACTGTGAAATCAAATCTTGTAGTAGAAGTAGTAAGTATTTTTTTATCAATCTTTATTTCAATAAATTTTAAGTATTAATGTAATTAATATCTACTAATAGTTATTTTAATTATATATCCATTTTAAAGAGAGAAGTACAGAAAAAAAATCATATCAAATATTTCATTTAAACTTAATTTTTTTTTTACATTCTGAACACGCTTCTAGACATCATCCACATATGAGCAATCACTTTTAAAAGTTAAACTATGAAGAGAGTTCATCAACTCGAGATTTATCAATAAACATATTTGCGCGTGGATTGAAAATATAAAGAGGTAAGATTCAAATTATAAACATTCTTGCACCGTGAAATGATCACTCCATGTCCTTGATTATAAACTTGAAAATAATTTTTAATTTTTATTTCTCATAATTCTATTTCTTCTTTATCTACCTCTCACCTATAAAAATAATCATGATAATTGTTCCTTCAATACTCTAAAGTTAATAATTCAACCTTTAGGCCATTGGAGATCTTTTATTGTACAAGAAGACATGTAATTTTGTAAAACACCCCCTCCCTCCCTCCCTCCCTCTCTCAAATCAAGACTATTCTCTTACCATATTTTTCTTCATAAATGGAGAGACAAATCAAGTTTCTGATCTTTATCGTTCCTGATCTCCATATTGTGATTGTCATTCGCCATTGAAAGATGGTGGTTGGGACCGCCTCCATTGAAACCAGGGCATCTTATGCTCCTTTGCCAATTCAACAAACTCTGCTCATCTTCTTGGTCATATTGGTGATGATCATACCTATCGCTTGAACAACTCCCGCCATAAAACAGCACCCCACTGTCAAACCTGGCTGCACCACTGGATCCAAGACGGTCAGAGAACTGATCATGAGTAGGATGACAGTGGAGGTTGGCTGCATGAGCAGTACTTGTGTACATTGAAGGGTGCAACAGGCCTAAATGATGACTTGGGGAAAAAATCACTGGAAATGTTGGTGGTGGGGATGGTGCATATTCAGATACTCTTCTTGTCTTCCTTGCTGCATTTCTCTCCTTCTTGTGAGCATTTTGGTGGCCTCCTAAGGCTTGAGAACTGTAGAACTTTCGTGAACAGAATAAACAAGGAAATACCCTTGCTGCGGTGTCTTCTTCTGCATGGATCGGAGAAACCTTTTCTCCAGGTTCCATGTCTGCTAGGAGATAAAATGCTTGAAAAGAATGGCAGAAGTAGAGAAACAGGATGGAGTACCCAAATGTGCTGACTTGGTGTTTGATACTCTGATACGATAACAGTAGAAAAGAGAGTTCAGAAGAGTTGGAAAATGTGAAGAGTCTCTCTGTAACAATATTAAATAGGGGTCTTGACACAGGGTGCTGTATGGGCTTGGGAACAGAAGAGATGAGAGAGTTATCGGTGGAAAGCAAAGCTTGGATTGGGAAGTGGAACCTCTGTTTCTGACAAATATCAGTTTCATGGGCAAATGGGTTTCATCTTGTAGGGGTACGAAGTTTCTTGTCATAACTGAAGCCCATTGATTTATGCTTCGCCTCTGTTTGGCCTCATGCATTGTGGTCTCCCCATTATTTAAAAAACAAATTAATTTTTTTTAAAAAAAATATTTTATATTATTTTAATATACTGATATCAAAAATAAATTTTAAAAAATAAAATATTTATTTTAATATATTTTCAAGTAAAAAAACATTTTAAAAAATAATTTCTACTACAGTGTCAATTATATTCTTAGATTATATTTGTTTTTACGATCCAATCGTATTTTTAAAAAAATTTAAATTTTTTTCAAGTTATTTTTTTAGTGTTTTTTAATGGTTTTAATGTGATGATATCAAAAATATTTTTTTAAAAAAATATATTATTTTAATGTATTTCCAAGCAAAAATAATTTTAAAAAACAATCCCTACTACAATCTGAATATATTTTTAATCCACTTTGTTTAGTTTTATAAATTCTATGATATTCAAGTTATAATTATATAAATAATTTAATAAAAAAGACTGGACATTATAAAAAAAATTCGATCCATCTCTCATGAATTTCGAATTTCAACACTCCTTATCACGTAAAAGCTACAGGACGATTGGAATTGTGTTTTTTATATTTCAAACAACGTTTTATTAAATTAAAAAAATATTTATTTATATTTATTTATATTTTGATACGTCAATAAATAAAAAAATATTATTTTAAAAAAAATTAACTAGCTTTGACCCTCCAATAAGGAGCTTTCAATAAAGAGAGATGCTATTTTTATCAAAAATTTGAAGTGAGCAAGAGAGGTGAACAGAGAGAGGGAAATCAGATTTGTCAGAGAAGCTAAGCTTAGACGATCAGGTTTGTGATCTTCAATGGCCAATGTGGAAGGATTGGGTGCTTGAAAGCCAAAACCAGTCCCCACATGGTCTGAAGCACAGTAAGTGGTTGTGTCAGCTCTCTCTGCCCCTATGTCTGTGCAAACCGCTGTTTTTTCTGCCGCCTTCCTCTGCCTTCTATAAATAGTTATGGGGCACAGCCACCAGTGCTGCGTTCTCCACCGCCAAATCCATGCCATTTGTCACTTCTTCGCCCATTCCTATCATGCACTGAAGCCTCTTTGTCATGCCCCGACCAGAGACAACCCAATGCTTGCCCCCAATGCATGGGTTGGGTTTCGCACACGTGGCAACCATTAAAAGCTTCGATTTAAGATCATTACAAAAAAAAACAAAAAACTAAAAGGTTCGGTGATTACATGTAATACTGTGAATTCAGATACTGTATTAATCCTTTTTCTCCGCACTGTACCGAACTACTACTTTACCAGCAGGGGTAGAGTTGTTTATTTTTTCTAGGGTATGAAAATGTTAGTTGTTAATTGAGGAATAATTTGGTCATTTAATATTTTTACATACAGCAAAATTACTTTATTACCATTAGAAACTAAAACATAAGCTTTTTATCCAGTCTTTTATGTACATTTAATTTTATTTACACAGTTAAAAGGATAATGATACATTTAAATGCTCAAAAGTATTGACGTTGCAGAGAGGTTTTTTTTTATCTTTACATATGTTTTGTACAGTTAAATAACATGTCTAACCTGACTTCAAAAAATCTAATCCTGTCTTGGGAGGGCATTTCATCTTTGCTGCATGGTTTTTTTTTATAATATTAAGATCCTCTTAGGGTTTTTTTAGTAATTAAATTAATAAAATATTAATAAATTAATATAAAAGGTTATTGTATGCTACGCACGCATCAACGCGTCATCATCCCCTGTTATAAACTGAGGTATGTGGGGTGTTTCGATGGTCAAAACCTAGTGACTATCATTTCATTCGACGTATCAGGTGGCAACACAACTATTAAAATGATGTGTTTAGTCTGGTAAACAACGGTTCAAAGGCGATGAAAGTTTTTCTTCCTCCCTTTCTTTTCTCTCTCTTGTGCTTTGGTAGTTGCGTCAAGCCTTTAAAAATTCAGCCATGTCCTCTTGTTTATATTTGTTTTAAAATTGGTTCTTTTTTGTTTAGATTTTTATTTGCTTTGATTTTAGTGATTCTTGAATTTTCTTTTTTGTTTTAATTTCATTCCCCTGCATTTATTTCATTTAATTTTTGTATTTAATTTGGTTCTTATTTTTTTTATTGTTATTTTTTATTCTTTGTATTAATTTTTTTTATTTTGTCATTTAGAATTTCATTTAATTTTGTTTGGTTTTTAATTTTGGTCCTCGTCTTTTTTATTGCTTTTTTTTTTATCATTTTATTTATTTATTTTGTTTTTCAATTTAATCCCTAATTATTATTATTTTCAATTATTTTTTGTGTAGGATTTAGTCATCATTGTTTTCATTTTTTGACTTCTTTTTATTTTTTATGATTGAAAATTTTGCTTCATTATTTTTTTGCATTTGTCTTCTACAATTATGACCTGGTCCACTAGTTTTGATGATTAACCCGATTTAAGTTCGGTATTTTTTTAATCCCTTTTAAAAATTGATTTTTTTTATTTTCATAATTTAACATTAACTTATTGGGCCTTAAACTTCGTGGTTTGTTATGCTTTTTTTTATGAGGTTATCCATATCTCATATCTTGGGGTTGTAGGTTATTAAAGTTAAGCTGGGTTGACTTGGTTTTTTTTTTTTTTGTTTCATCATCCTATTTTTTTCTCACTTTTGAGCGGACTTTTCTGACTTTTTGAGAGTAAAACGGGTTGCCTCGATTTTTTTTATCTTTGCTAGATCTACCTTTTTAAAAATGAATTGTTTTTAATTGGATTAAATTAATTTATTTTATTTTTTAATATTAAATTAACTTGGCATTTCCTCGGTTTTTTTGGTGCTCTTTGTTGAGTCTTGCTCTTAAAAAAAAATGTAATTAAATTAATTTATCTCACTCTTTAGCATTAAATTGGTCTGGTATTGCCTCGGGTTTTTTGGTGCTTTTTATTAGATTTGTTTTAATTAAGTTTCTTATAAGTTTCACCCAGATTCGCTTGATTCCCCCTCCTCTTTTCTAGTTTTTTTTTTTTTTTTAATCCTAGACGTTTTTTTTTCCACTTCTTATGGGATTCTCCACTTTTTTGTAATCCTAAAGTTTTTTTTTTTTTTTTTTTAGCTTTGTTCAATTTATTTTTTTTTTTTTTTTTTTTGAGAAATTTTGCTTTTAAATTAAATATAAACATTAAGGTTTTTTTTATGTTTTGTTTCAATTACTTTTAAAACTTAATTCAACCTAGCCCTGGGTTTCTGGATCACTAGTCAGTCTATTAGGTCAAGCATTTAAAACATCAAATGATATATTTTAATTTTGATTTTTTTTTTCAAATTTAATCCTTATTTAATTTTTATTTTTATTATTGACTGATTTTTATTTTTTATTTGTATTTTTCTGACTTAAAATTTTTTAATTTTACTCTTCAATTCAATATTTAACAATATTTAAAATTTTAGCTCTCAATGTTTTATTTTTTAATTTTTTTTATCAAATTTATCATCATTAGATCCAGTTTGGTGATATTTATTATTCATTATTTTTTTTTTAATTTTATCTTTTATCATTAAATTATTATTTTCAATTCTCTGTTATTATTTTTTTAAAATAAACTATCGTTTTTTTACACTTAAAAAAAATCAACTCAGCCCATTGCGGAGAACGGGCAAACTATCTAGTTTTGGTCAAGCAGAAATTAGCATATTGATCGCACACGATCTAGGGTCAACCGCGGCCCAAAATATAGATTGCAAGTTCGTAAAACAGGTATATACCCCGGTTAGTACTCGGTGGGCACACCACTACCGAGGAAAATCTGATCATGCTATACAAGCTAGATGAGTACACCGCCACAAATAGCAAATGGATCCGGCTGAGATTCAGGCGCAACCAAAGCATTTACGGCAGGACGAAAAACTTGATGGTGCTGGCTCGGGCTCGGGCTCGGGCTCGGGCTTTTTTAGAGGGAGATGCTTAAAGAATGCTTTTACTGCTCCAGTGGCACCATCCTCATTCTCCATGGCCTTAGCGAGATCCACGGCACGCTCCTTGACCTAAAATGTTAAAAGTTCATCAGGTAAATTCTCGGCCCAGAATTTGTTGCAAATAATAAAAGTTTATTTTAGTTCTAGATGATACTGATTATCATTTCGTAGCCACTGGAATCAATGTGGAGGCAAGTCCCAACATATTTTTGAGAAGCTTACTGTTTGGTTTTAACCTGAAAATAACTATAAATGTTTTTAAACTCATTGGTTCTCTCTCCAAATAAATGCACATCGAATCTTTAGCTCCTTAGTGCCAGCACCCACAAACTGTAGCATTCGGCCAAAACTAGAAAGATCACTGCTGGTTTATGGTTTTAGAAATCTATAATAATGAACTACTGAGTTTTAATTCCAGGTTAGATGATCTAAACAGAATATATAGTCTAGCTGACTGCTAGGAGATAAGCCCAAGTTCGAACTCTCTTAATGTCCTTCATATAGGACGTCGTGCCAGAAAGGAAAAGGAGCAGACTGCATGTGGATTGTAGATTTTGACATTATTTTCTTTTTATCCTCAGCTAATATATATCGAGTGATTTGACATTAACTTGGGATCTAGCATGAAGATAATTGCATCAACCTTGAGTGATTTGACATTACCTTGGGATCTAGCATGAAGTTTATTGCATCAATTAGCTTGGTACGGGAGAACTCATCAACAGGTATGGGCGGAGGACCTACTCCTCTCGCATGCACCCGCTCACCCCAGAAAGGTTGGTCGCCAAAGAAAGGCACGATGGTTGTAGGGCACTACATCACAGAAGAAGGATAAAGAAAAAAGATGGGCAGGACATCACACGAAAATATATGATACAAACAAGCTGCAGCTATTACCGCAGCTTTAAGACCAGCAGCTGTTGTTCCAGCACCTCCATGATGAACCTGACAGTAAAGTGCAAACTAATAACAATGGGACACCAAGATCGAAAAGAAAACACAAAAATTGAAGAACAAATAATATACTCAATCAACATCATCATCAATTACTCAAACTTTTCCACTTCCAAATCTTTCATGTTTTATGGATTTTGATAAAGTGACAGTTGTTTCTCAAGCATTATATCCAACTGACAAAGCTATAAAATTAAGCCTTACCACTGCCTTGCATTGCAAGAATAGCCAATCATGAGGGCAGTTATCCAGTAAGTATATAAAGTCCTTCGGTTCTGCCACTAAAGAGGAACCAAAATAAGCTAAATAGATGGCATGCAAGACCCTGAAGATGCATATACCGTGCACAGAATACAACAGGAAAAGGAAATAGCAAGAATTTTTAGTGAACATACAAAAGTTTAAAGGGGGAACCAGAAACTTACAGTTACCCAGGCCACCCCAGCCTTTATTAATGATGCCCCTCTGCCCAGTTTGTTCCACCGCTTCAACAATTGTTTGGGTCATTTTTTCTGGTTCTTCCACAGGCTGACATGAATACAGAGAATGTGAGGAGAAAGAAATCATGTAAAAAGATACAGAGAATTGAGAGAATAATCGTGGGGGCGGGGGGGTTGGTTTCAACTAGTGAAATCCTTTTATATAGTCAACCTTCTTGGTATCAATTCAAGACTCAATTATTGGCACTGACTTCGATGCAGACCGAATACACATACAATTTACATTTCAAGCCACATACTAGTCCACACATAATGGAAACCTAAGTACGGACAAACTATTGCGCATAAGGTCATTTAATTAAAAACCCTGGGAGGAAACAGCACATTTCAAGTCCTATAACAACAATATGTACTACTTCTATCGCATGAGACGCCCAACAGATTACATCAAATGGGATTATCTGACCAGGAAAAGGTTTCTCCATTCGTGATCTTTATTGAACTGCAGTTGCCTAAACTTGCATATTCACTTCAAACAAACCAAATATAAATGAAAAGGTATAATCTTAACCAGCAAACACATAGGTACTCTTTCGTGTTCAAGAATCTCTATCATACCCCTGACAAAACAGCATAAAAGGAATATATAACAATTATGTTCAAGATTCCATAATGCCCACGTCAGAACATACATTTACAATTCTAAAGTAAGCTTCAATCAATTACAGACCTTATATTTCCTTTAAATAACCAAACAAAAAATCAAAGAAAGAAAGAGGAAATGAACTCACAAGGCTACCAAATCCAATATAAATAGGTTTCTGACCAGCCTCAAGCCATTTCAAAAGTGATTCCGGAGGTTCATAATTTGATGCTAGATCAAGAAAGCAGAAGCCAACCACATCAATATTAGCCCCCCAATCTGCACACCAAGAAAAAAAAAAAAAAACTAGGATTAGCATCCTTCCAATAAAAGTCATGCCTGCTCGAATACCAGGTTGTTTCATATAAAAGGGATGAGAGATAAGCAGAGAATTTGTACATAATATGAATAAACCATCTGTAAACATCATGAATCATTGCTGATAAAAGCTTGTTTGTCATCACTTACGAATATTAACAAACTAACTCAAACTTGACCACAAACTCATTCAGTAAAGGAACCAAGCTAGGATAAGACTAAGCTCTACTGATTTATATTAGCAAGGAGGATCAGAAATGAACTATATGGTCACTATCAGGCTCATTTTACAGATCGCTGTTTGAACTTTGATTTATCTTATTTATATCCATTACACCCCTTTGAGTCAAAACCAGAACAGGGAAAAACTCACCACTGCAGAAGGAACCATCCTCAAAACATTCTATGATTTGTTATATTAGGTAGCTGCATTTGCAAGTCTTCTATTTTAGAGTTCACGTACTCCTAACTATTTAATAAGCCTGTACAAGTTTGAGTTTAGCAATTAAATTATAGATTATTTCAAATAGAACGAACTTGGGTCAGCTCTTGGAAACTCAAGTGGAGATTGGTTCAAGCTCAAACTTGATAAAAAGTTTACCAAACCAAGTGCGAGCTGCCCAAAGCTTGACTCTGTTCACAGCCTTACCAAGAAAAAAGGGTACCTTAAAGCTTGGATAATAGAACACGTTTTTTGTTTCAAAAATTTATAAAAGGCAAAGCATTTAGTGATGAAAAAAAAGATCATTACAAGAAATATGTTCAAGCTTATCAAGACACTGGAAGTTCCAAGCATAGTGAAGAAAGTAGAAGCTAGCTAGCCATAAGCACTCTAGTTCAATTACCTAAGGGGATAGAATTAACTGCAACAAACAAAACATTTTAAGGTTCCAGTGCTGTCAATTAATCATCCTTTTGTCTAGAACAATAACCCTGATTGTGTAATATTAAGAAAGACATACAAGTGGACATGGTAGAAAACAGTTTATGGTCTACTAAAGGGATAAGAAGAGAGAGATATTCAAGCCACAAGCCTTAATTCAACAGGATAAAGGAGAGGAAGAAGACTCCTAGTAGAAGTTGGTTTGAGTTTTTACCACTGTTTAGTTCCAGCAGAGCTGTATCAGAATTGAAGGGTTGCTGAAATTTCAATAGGAGTCTAATATATTTTCCTATTCAGATGCTGAAATCCTTGTGTTTTCATATATAGGAATTCATGTCCTATTAGGATTAGGAGTCACTCAAGCATTATAAATATGCTTGTAGTATTTTGATTTCTAGCAGAGAAATTTTTTATTGAATAAATTGCAGCTTTTTCTAATATGGCTTTCAGTCTAGGAGTGAGTCCACTAGAAGATTTTTAGGGAGAAATGTTTTTATTGAATAAATTTAGTGAGGGTAGAAGTTTTTTCTTTTTTTCCTCAATTTCTTTACTATCTATTCTGTTTTTCAATTCCTAAAAGTCCTAAAACTTCATATTCTACAAAACTAAACTAAACAGTCAGCTACAAACATTCTCCTAGAGTTGCCCTGCATCAGGACAACCACCCAATATGAAGAGGATAACATTATGAATGATAGCTGTAATTACTTAGTATTGCAGAAGAACAGCACAAGCTGGTAAGCTATAATATAAGATTTTGACATTCTCACAGTATGCAGCACCTTTTGGTTTAGGGACAAGGTGAGGACTCCATAAGTATCCATGTGGGACATCAGAGTCGGATCCCTGTGAACCACTGAGATACGTGACAGGTCGTAGCTTCAACTTTTTTTTCCTAAGATCATTTATCATGTCCCGTATTCCAAGCCAAATCAACGAATCAACTATTTGATATGAAAGCTACAGAAATTGAACATGGACAGAGTAAGTCAGAAATAACCAAGATATTCTAAAGAAATCAAAGCTACAACAAGAACCAAAAGGGAAAAAATTCAATGGCTCACTCGATATCCAGCTGGTTGCTTGACACGGGACAAGGGATGTGGAAATTCACTAGTTGGCCTGGCAAGAGAAGATAAAAAATTGCTTAAAACAGTTTAGGATTTACCCATCAAATGATGTATAGAAGTAAACACTGATAGAAACAGGGAGAAAAAGAAAATCTGATGAACAGTAACAATGAAGCTACATTCAACTCAGCAAGATTCCATTACCCAGGGGAGACTTACGTCCACGGCATGGTGAAAAATATATGAAGCGGAACTTTTAGTGCCTCTGCCACATGAGTATGCCCTAAAGAAACATTTTAAGGGTAAGTTGTATAATATCAAACACGAAAATATAAGGACAGGTTGAAAATCTCCATGCAAGAAACAGCCAGGTATGTTCGCATACTAAAGAAAAACAACATGGTACAATCTGGATAATTTGGTGAGAGCAGACACACAAGAGGGAGATGGAGAGGGGGAAGAGAAAACGACGCAAAACAATAAAGAATAGTAATATAAAGGCTAAAACTTGAAGAAAACTGAGAGGGGGGGATGCACATCCAAGGAATTTACAAATAATTACTACAGGAGGAACAAGAGCAAGAGGATTGCAGATTATCTTTCCCATAAAACAAAAATGAGCAAACAGAGAAATATAAGTCATTTACAAATATAAAAAAAACTTCCTTTCCTCAACCCCAATTCAAATGGGGTTCGCATACTAAAGAAAAACAACATGGTACAATGTGGATAATTTGGTGAGAGCAGACACACGAGGGAGATGAAGAGAGGGAAGAGAAACGACGCAAAACAATAAAGAATAGTAATGTAATGGCTAAAACTTGAAGAAAACTGAGAGGGGGGATGCACATCCAAGGAATTTACAAATAATTACTACAGGAGGAACAAGAGCAAGAGGATTGCAGATTGTCTTTCCCATAAAACAAAAATGAGCAAACTGAGAGAAATATAAGGCATCTACAAATATAAAAAAAAGCTTCCTTTCCTCAACCCCACTTCAAAAGAAAAGGGAGAACAATGCCAAATGAGGGAGCTATCAATATCTTGATCTTCATGCATTAGGAAAGGACTTCTCAAAAAAAAAAAGGAAAGGAAAGCAATTTTAGACATTCAAGTTAAATGCCAGATATGAAACTGAAAATCACTACCAAAGAACAACTTCTTTAAAATCATTAAAAAGAACTCAAAATTATCATAGAAGCAACATTTCAAACATCTACAAGGAAGACGACCAGCATTCCGTGGAAAAATCTATTAGGTGAGACAGTCATTCGAGATGTTGCAGAGAATTATCTATGAAGAAGTACAATAAAGCTACAAAAAGTCACCCTCCAAGTAGTGTTTGTAGCGGGATAGGTACTTCAAAGTTGAGAAAAATTGGATTTAAAGTTAATGAAAGTCTGGGCGTCTTGTAAACTGGGATTGAAAGGAATAAGTTTCCTTGGGCACTTGCAGACTACAAATTAGACTGGCAACAACATAGTTTGGCGTTTAAGAACTCTTGAATGGTTTAATTTGATGGTAAAGGCTAGGGAGTTATGTTGGTTTTTACAGTTTAAGAATGGAGAAAATTTGAGGTTGAATAAACAAAGGAAGGAAAATGGAGTAATTTATCCTGAGGTACAGTGACAGCAACATTTGGAAATCATGATCCCATTTGACAAAAGAACAAGTACAACTAGGGTTTCATGTTGAACGGTTGATTATTGTAAGGAAAAATTGCGGACATGCTGGAAACTCAGCAGATAATTAAGAAAAAAGGTAATGCAAGAACATTACAGCAGATTACAACTGAAGCACAAAACATATGGCAGATTCAAAGTAAGAAGTCTTACCATATGCTGGAGGATTGGCAATGATGGCATCTGCCTTAAAAGGGATGCCTGAATCAATATCAGGTTCCTTGCAGGCAGGTAGCAATGAGTATATAATTTCTTTTATTTGATTTCGTTGAACGGATATCTCAGAAGGCCCTGATGGCAAGAAGCCTTTATTTTTTACCATGTCTGCTCATTAAAGCCAAATAAAAAACAATGAAAGTTACTGAAGGAGCTTATAATCTGAATTTGAAAAAATCCAATAAAGCATAAACTCTAGTAAATCAGACTCGCATATCAACAAAGTTATTTTTCGGACAATTACAGTCTCAAATATATTTTAAGAAATTCTTAACAGAGGCTTGTGCTCAAAGCAACTTACTGGGGCTAGAAAGCTGTCTAGTAAAAAAAAAAGATATTTCAGATAAATCCCCAAGATTCTCCAGTCAAACTCTCGCAACAAAAAATTTGTCTGCACTCTTTCATAATATATACAGATATGAATACAAAAACAAAAGCATGCATTATCTGTTGCCAGTGGTACTGGGTTACTACTATTGTTTTAGTATAACTTAAACTTTTTTGTCCATGCTGATTAATTCACAAGTAGAATTCTATAACTTCGGCAAAAGATTAAACAAATTTCGATTTGTTATAGTGAATCAGCAGTGCATATTTGCCCCAAAAGTACCATCGACAGGCTGCAACGTGATTAATGCAAACCATTTTGCAAGAACTCTATTGATGACATAAGAAATACGGAACCATTTCAAAAGACTAAAACATAAAGATTAGAGAGAGAGAGAGAGGACCAATAAATTTTAAAAGAAAGTGGCATTTCTTGATACATACAACCAGCAAGAACTTTAGGATCTCCACCTAAAGGAAAAAACTCCAACCCAGCTGTCTCGACAAATTCTTTGAAATTTGAATGAGTTGCTAGTCTAACACGATGGCCATAATCCTGCGCAAAAAGTGCTCGTTAGTGAACCAATATTTGCAAATGAAAAGTCCTAAAAATATATTCTGCAACAATTCAGCCTTATATATACAAACTCTTTCATTGTAAATAATCATGGTGTTAACAAAGAAAATGTAACTTCAGATTTTCTTGTTTATATAACAAAACAAGAAGCAAGCTTTTTCTACAACTAATACTTAAGAAAGCACACAACGAGGCACAGTAAATAAGTAAGACAATTAGAAAGGTAAGCCAAAAATGATGAGGGTGACAAACTGCAGCAACAGAGTGGCCAACGGTGAATTGTATCATCCTTCATATTTTATTCAAAGCTTCTGCCGAACAAATAGCAAACATCTTACACATGATTAAATTTGAAGATCAAACATTCAAACACATGTTCATGGATAGAGCTCAGAATGAAAAGCTGAAAATAGAAAAAAAACATCACAACTAACCTGTAGACGTTTACCAATTGCAATAAACGGTTGCACATCTCCTCGTGTGCCAACAATAAGCATTACTATTTGCAGTGGTGGTATATATTGAAGGTCCGTTGCATCAAGAGGCTCATCATCAACTACTGTATTATATACATCATCATATCCAACACCAGGAGCTTGGGGTTCTACATCCCCTGGAACCTCAAATTCTACAGTTCCATCATGTTTGACACTAGCTATTCTTCTCAACAATTTACGCTGCATAGTTTTAAAAAATCAAATAAAAACACTAAGCAAAGCTCCATCATCTTCAACAACCTAAACACCGCAGTTTTAGGAAATAAAATCCTAAACCAACTAGGAAAAACTAATCACTCTCCAAAAATTTAAGTTATAAGGAAGAAATTTAACTAAAATTATATACACATCTAGTAATAGTACCAGTTAAAGTTCGAATCCGGTGCCTCAAAGCTTGCTAAATACACTAGCGATATGTAGAATATTTATCGTAATTAGGAAAATGAAGAGCTCAAGCAGAGTCAAGATCAATACCTTCTGCCGAACAGGAATCTTGTCATTGCAAATTTGCGCAGCCTCCTCAGGAAGTATATTTTGATGTCTTTGCCCCTTCGTTTTGGTTTTGGATCTTTCTAGCTTGGAGAGCTGACTCGGAGTTGGTTCCGTCGTAGTATCGCCCCCTCTGATTCCTAACAAAGAAATCTATAAGCTCATAAAACCAACAGCTTTTTTCACATAATGCTCAACAATGTTAACGGAATCAGAAACGAACACAGTTAAAACAAACCGATTAAACTCGGATTACTGTTACTAACTGAAGCAACACCAGCTGCCTCTCTGCTCTCCGATTCATCACCGACGCCGATTTCGCCTTCGATTCTCACAGACGAAAAGGAAGAAGAAGACGAGCTCCGTCGCCGTGACTCCGCCATCGCCGCAACAGACTCCAGCGAGCTCTGCTTGTTCTGATCCAGATCTGACGGTAGTTTCTAACGTGAGAGTTCAGTGCGAGAGAGAGTGTTTGGATTCCGAGAAAAAAGCACGTTAGGACTTAGGAGGGAATTTTTTTCCTTTTCTTTTTCTTTTGAGCGGGGAGGAATCCTAGAATGCTCGAGGAGGGAAGGAGAGAGTGGAGTGGGTGATGTGTCGAGGAGAGGTTAGGGGGTGACACGTATGCATTTTTTACCTGCCAGCATGCTTTTGATATCTGTTAATTACGATTTTTTCTGTTGGAAAGAGGGGATGACGTGGAATGGTATACGATTCTGTTATTTGTCTTTACTTGCTTATGTTTTTGCTGGAGTTTTACGGGAACTTAGCAAGAAAAAAAAACCTAAAAAATATTTAGGAATCTTGTATATTTAGCTATTATTTGGTTTTTTGTTTTAAACGGGGTTGGGTAAATTTAAAAAAAAATTATTTTATATATATATATTTTTTATTTTTTTAATGTGCTGGTATTAAAAATAATTTTTTAAAAATAAAAAATATTATTTTGAAGTATTTTCAAGCAAAAAAACACTTTAAAAAATAATCGTTACCTTACTCTCAAACACCCCCTTGATCAATTTGGAGTGTAGCTCAACTGGTTAGGCCCTAGGTTTGCTTCTAGAGGTCACTGGTTCAAGTCTCACAACCTCAGAGCCACTGGAGGCTTACATGATCGTTAACTTCAGGGCTCGTGGGATTAGTCGAGGTGCGCGCAAGCTGACCCAGACACCAACGTTAATAATAAAAAAAAGAGTTGTGGACAACATTTGAGACTTGTGTGTATAATATTTGTGAGTCAATAAAGAAACACAAATACTAGTTTCTTCAATTATTAACTTCTTATCTAAAAAAACCACAATTCAAATAATTAATTTTTCAATCTCAAAACACAATTCATATAAACAACACATAACATCTTCAATCATAATTAATAAAATTATACCAACCATTAATATAACATAATATTTTATTAAAAAATAATTAACTACACATCTATTTATAATTCTCATAACATGTTATTATATATAATAATAGTCATAAATCATGAAAGGGCCTATAGCACTCGTGGAGGGGTATAGAGCACCACCACAAATCATCCAACTCAAAGATGGGTTTGTAACATTCATGTAGAGGTAAAGAGGACCAATATCACCCAAGCTCGTAGATAGACTCAGGACACTTATGAAAATACTTGCACTACCACCCCAACTAGTTCAACTCGAGACAGGTCTGTGTAGGTGTCAACACCAATATCACCCTAACTTATGGACGGTCCTGATATGTTTGTGGATTGGCCACCATCCCCAACACTTTCATAATAAGCAATCTCATCTTACGTTAATACCGCTTCAAGACGGTCAACCTCCTCGACCTCTTAAAGTCCACCACAACACAAATTAAGTATAGTGTTGACCGCAATACGTTCTATCTTATCGACGTCTTCACGAATAGTTGTTGTTGCTTTTTGAGCTCCTCGTACTAAGTAATGAATCTATATACATACATTAAAAAAGTAAATAGTACTCATTATATATAATAACATTAAAAATATTCAATAAATGTTGTATGTAAAACAATATTGCATATCAATCAATTATGTCTCAAATATCGGGGGATATAATACATCAGATTGTGTGGATGCCTCAGATAACGTGACTAGGTAGGTGTAATAAAATGACATGTAATGGTCAGATACCATCTCATGTAGGTATCTACATCAATCATCGAATATCGCTCCTAAAAAACACAATTTTTCATAGCATCCCAAAGATTTAAGTAGGATGCATGAAACCAATTCCCCTTACGCTTACTCTGACAACTAATATTATGCAGCTTGTCATTAATATAAACATAATCTGGTATATTCTGAGATAGTACAAACTATCACATTATCCAATCTAGGTAATACATCTCAACAATGTCGAAATAGTGCAATGAGACTCGTGCTAGCCAAAGGTCAGATCCTTTGCGACATATAGGCGAAGTTTAAAGTACCAAGCTAAATAATTGACGTTCAAATAACAAAAAAAATATAATACATTTGTAACTCATACCTAATGTGGTTTTCATACATTCAACTCATCCCGGTAGAACTCGTTTTATATATATATATACACCCCAACTCTTTAGACATCCAATATGAATATGCTCGAGCTATATTAATAAACATTGACAATCTTAAGTTGGTATTTAAAATCCTATAAATTTTAACAATAAATGTTTTTTAAATAATCATACCTAGAGAAATAGTAGACACCCAAAAATTTATCTTCTCTTTTCTAGACATGTTTTACATAGTTGCCGGTATGGATATGCAAACATGACCCACTAACTATAATTGGAAATGACATAAAAGTCCTCAAGCTGTGTTAGAAAGAACATTGGTATTGCATTACCTACAATACTCGTGAAAATAAGATATGTAATACGATGTCTGATCATACATAACCAACTAGTCCTCCATCGCATCTACTAGGGGTCTTAAAATTTATGTCCAACCATGTTAATTTGATGTAGTAACCTATATGAGACTGGTTGTAGGCACCCCTCCTAATAGACGATCACATAAAACATCTTTATCAACTAACTATCAATGTCCTATCATAAAAGCTCTATATATTAGAAGGTTAGTCAATATGGTTACATCCTACAGTGTGGTTGTCATCTCACCACCACGTAGATGGAAGGTGTGTGGGTATCGTGATTCCATCACTCAACCAAAGTTGCAATTAATATATGGTTAAGATGTATGCCATATAGCTGATTGATCTCATAAAAAATTTACCTCGTTAACAGATAGGTGAACATGCTCGTGCAACTCTATTAATGTATACCATCAGGGTGTTACAAGATCACTATACTGAAAATCAAGCAATTTAGTTAATTCAAACAATTATTTAAAAATATTGTTAATCTAGAGATCTAACCTCTTCGCTCTAAATATTATTGGAACGATGTTGATCCTGTATATATGAACCAACCTATCATTAGGACTTGTCTCAACAACTAAGTGGTAATGTTTGTCTACATTCCTATAAGCAATAGAACCTTCTCTAGTCAAAACCATGCCTCATTCGAAGTTCTATATCAAAAAATTATTAGCCATTATAATACAATTGAACATCTATATAGTTGAATTAAAAGCAATAATTGATGTTTACATAATTTATAACAAATACAACAATTAACTTATGTTATTTAGTTTCAAATTTTCCTATTATGACCTCTTTAACCGCATATACCATATTTATCCAGTGAGTGTCCGTTTCTAGCATCCATCTTGTTACGTAGATGAGTGGATTTTCTTCGACCCTTATCTGCTCACCATTTAGTTGGACATCCATTTACATCCAGACCGGTATATGCAGGTCACAATGGCATATTAAGCAATGATTGAAAATGAGAACTATATGCATTTTTGTACTACAAGTTGGAGTAGGAATAATCAACAAATTTCACATAATCCATGTTTTAGGAGCAAGAGGTGACATATATTGATCAACAAACTCAACTAACTGAGCATCCCTATTTTCCCCATATTTTTTATCTTTCTCTTTAACCTTAACTCTATCAATGTGATGGTCATTTTTGTCATCACTTGGTTCAGATTCTCCATGGTGATATGGAGCAAATATCATACCTAACTTGATGTGAACCTCGTGATGACGCAACCCACAATCAAGATTGAGATCTAATTCCGGAAAGCCGAAATAGGCCTGATAGAAGTGTGACACAATAAAAATCTACCTCAAGGCACCAACACTATTGGAATGAAGTAGAATGACGCCATGAAGCCAGTTAATCTTCGATAAGTCAGATTCAACTCGTTCAAGAACTGAAGAATGCAAGAATCACTCTCATACGTTAAAATTAAAAAATTCAAAAGTAATATTCATCAATGACTACCAAAATTTTGGTTACATGTGTTTAAATAATTCTTAAAAATTAACCCTAATGGATCTACCCTTGTGGGTTGAACTGACCCACATATAAAACTGACTCAAAAACTCTAAACTGAAAAGTCATATCCTGATCCAAATAAGCCTTGGATCCTAACTGAAAACAAAGTATTAATTAAGCTCAAACAAGCCTTGAGTTGTAACTAACAAAAATAAAAATAAAGTCCATAATATTAAATCCTATAAACAAAACATGGATTTATGGCTTATTTATAGCCTTCCATGCAACCCATTAATCCTATAAACGAAAGGAAAAGGTAGTCACCCATTTTGTTTCCAAATTGTAGTAGGATTCTTTTGTTTTCTTTGTTGTCCTCACCTTATGGCCCAAATAATGTTGGATTGGGCCCTTCTTGCACATAGATAAGATGTATTAGGGCCTCCTCTTGATACTCTAATGGACCCTTCAAATTTAACTTGGTTGAAACTATAACACCCTACCCCACTAGCAAGATATTGTTCGTTTTAGCCCGCGGGCCTCATGAATTTGTTCTTGGCAACCACGCATGGCTCCAAAACACGTCTTACTAGTCAAGGTGAACATGCTCATATAAGGCCCTCCCCCAAGTCCTCACCTGTCGATGTGGTATATTATAATCCACCCCCTTAAAGGAGCCCGACGACCTCGTCGGCACCATCGGACAGCCAATGAGCCGAGCTCTGATACCAAATGTAACACCTCACCCCACTAGCAAGATATTATCTGCTTTGGCCCACGATCCTCACGGATTTGTTCTTGGCAGCCATGTATGGCTCCAAAACACATCTTACTAGTCAAGGTAAGCATACTCATATAAGGCCCTCCCCCAAGTCCTCACCCGCTGATGTGGGATATTACAGAAACCTTCAAAACCAATGCATTAAATGCCTCTTTTAATGTCTTTGACTTGGACCGAGTCATTGAACCATTTGGAACATGTAATGGGTCTTTGCTGGTGTTTCTAGGCTAGTCCACATCATCTCCTCTCTCCTTGAAAGGATTCGACCTCGAATCAAAACATCTGTCAAACAAAGTAAGATTAACAATATTAAAGGTAGCACTAACACCATACTCACCTGGAAGATCAATTTTATATGCGTTGTCATTGATCCTTTCTAAAACCTAAAATAGACCATCACCACAAGGCTGTAACTTTGATTTTCTTCGGTTAGGAAATCGTTACTTACGCATGTGCACCCAAACCCAATCACCGGGTTGGAAAACAACCTATTTACGCCTCTTATTTGCTTTAGAAGCGTACAATCTGTTCTTTTTCTCTATTTGCAGTTGAAATCTTTCATGGAGTTGTCTCACCATCTTTGCCTTCTTTTCACCATCTAACCCTTTCTTCAAAAGGTAAAGGAATTAAATCCATAGAAGTTAGTGGATTAAACCCATAAACAATTTTAAAAGGAGAAAAGTCAGTGATCAAATGCACAATTATATTATAAGCAAACTCAATAAAAAGCCAACATTTTTCCTAACTTTTTAGATTTTTGTGAATAACAACACGTAAAAGTTGGGATAAAGTTCTATTCACTACCTCAGTTTATCCATCTATTTAAGGATGACATGTTGTTAAAAATAAGAGTTTAGTTCCCAACTTTCCCCATAAAGTCTTCTAAAAGTAGCTAAGAAACTTAATATCGTAATCTGACACTATACTCCTAGGAATGCCATGCAAATGTACAATCTCTCTAAAGAACAAGTCTGCGATATGAGATGCATCATCTATTTTATGGCATGCAATTAAATGTGTCATTTTAGAAAACTTATCAACCACAACAAAAATAGAGTCTCTACCTTTCTTTGACCTAGGTAAATCTAAAACAAAGTCCATAGAGATATCCACCTAAGGTTCAGTAGGCACAAACAATGGTGTATACAATCCATGCAATTGTACTCTAGATTTTACCTTTCTACAAGCAATGCATTATTCATAGAATCGTTGCACATCCTTTTTCATCTTTGACCAATAGAATTGCTCATGCAATACATCTAAGCTTTTCACAACCCCAAAGTAACCAGTTAAACCACCCCTATGTGTTTCACGAACAAATAATTCACGCAAAGAACTAGCAGGAACACCATTTATTCTCTTTGAATAAGTAACCATTCATCAAATAAAACTTACTAAAAGCTGAATGTCCATATATATTATAAATCTTGGCAAAGTCAGAATCATTATCATACAATTCCTTTACATATTCAAAGACTAACAATCTAGTATTCATGGTGTTTAGAAGAACATACATGCACCAAAGTACATTAGCTACTATGTTCACTTTACCTTGCTTGTACTTGATTATGTAAGGAAAAGTTTCAATGAATTCAACTCATTTTGCATGTCTCCTATTCAACTTACCTTATCCTTTTAGATGCTTCAAAGACTCATGATCTGAATGGATTACAAACTCATTTAGCCACAAGTAATGCTGCAATGTCTCAAGTGCTCTTACCAGCACATGGAGTTCTTTGTCGTAAGTGGGATAGTTCAAGGTCGCTCCACTTAACTTCTCATTGAAATACATAATAGGTCTCCGGTCCTTCATAAAAACAACACATATTCCTATTCCAGATCCATCACATTCTATTTCAAATGCTTTCATAAAGTAAAGTAAAGCCAAAACAGGTGCAAAGCATAATTTCTCTTTCAAAAAAACAAAAGCCAATTCTTGTTCCTCCTCCATTTAAACCCAATTGACTTTTTAACAACTTCATTCAAGGGTACAACCATTGTACTGAAATCTTTCATAAAACGCCTATAAAAATTAGCTAACCCATGAAAACTCCTTACCTCACTTATCGATTTGGGTGCATGTCAATGGCCTTAACCTTCTCTTCATCCATCTCGATACCCTATGTAGTTACAACATAACCAAAAAATACAATCTTCTCCATACAAAAGGTACACCTTTTAAGATTAACATATAATTTCTCACTACGCAACACACTAAGTACATTACGCAAATGATCAAGATGCTCAGTTAAGTTCTTGCTATAGATCAAAATGTCATCAAAATACACAACCACAAACTTACCTATGAATGTACGCAACACATGATTCATTAAAGATCTAAACGTACTATGTGCATTTGTAAGTCCAAATGGCATTACTAACCATTCATACAAACCATGTTTCATCTTAAATGTTGTTTTCCATTCATCACATTATTTCATCCTAACTGATTGTACCTACTTTTCAAGTTAATTTTATAGAAAATACAGAATCCATGTAACTCATCTAACATGTCATCAAGCTTAGGAATAGGATGTCTATACTTTACCGTTATGTTATTGATGGCTCGACAATCAACACACATCATTCATGTTCCATCCTTCTTAGGCACAAGTATCATAGGTATAACACATGGGCTTATACTCTCACGAATGTACCTATTTTTCATCAACTCATCAACTTGCCTATGAAGCTCCTTCATCTCCTCAGGATTGCTTCTATAGGCTGGTCGATTAGGAATTGAAGCTCCAAGTACGAAATCAATCTAATGTTCTATCCCCCTCAATGGTGGTAATCCGCTATGAATATCATCGGGGAACAAATTATCAAACTCATGCAACAAATAAATAGCAACACTAGGTACAATATGATCAAGATTGTTAGTATTATAGTAAGCTTTTTTGTACACAAGTAAAATCACTGGCTTGTTAGTGAAAAATACAGATCTGACCTCACCTCATCATCTCTAGCGTGAAAATTGGGTTGTTTTTTTAATTTTTCCACACAATTCTCATCACCCTTCCTGACTTTCTTCACTCCTCTTGTCTTACCTCCACTCTCGACCAGATTTGGGTGTTTTTGAATAGTGGTTGAATGATCTGATTTGTTTGGAGTGTTGGCCAAATATTTGTTTGTAAACGGATGGGTGGCCGAATGGGTTGTAGTGGTGTTTTAGGTTCTGGCCAAATATGATGGTCTTCTCTCCCCTTGTTCCTCATCTTGATTTTCTCTCCCCATAGCCTCATGCTCACTTTTTAGCTTTATTTGATCATCATACACCTGTTTGGGTATAAGAGATATAAGAGTGATGGTTTTACCATCTCTTACAATGGTATACTTATTTTTAACTCCATCATGGATTGTCTTCCTATCATATTGTCACGGTCTCCCCAATAAGATGTGATTTGCTTGCATTGGTATCATATCGCACAAAACTTCATTAACATACTTCCCAATAAAAAATGGATCCGTAACCTGTTTAGTCACTTTCATTTCACCACTGTCATTCAGCCATTGTAATCTATATGGTTTAGCATGCTTGACAACACACAAATTCAGTTTACTAACAAGGGTGGTACTATAAAAATTAACACAACTTCCACTATCTATAATTAAACTACACACCTTAGTTTGTACATAGCAACGTGTACGAAAGATGTTCTCCTTTTATTGATTAGTTTTATCTTTCTTGATTTGAACCTAGAGTGTTCGCCTTATAACCAAAGACTCCTCAACCGGTAATGCTAACTCATCCCCATCATTATCCTTTAATGGTGACATGCCTTCACAATCAGATTTGTCACTTTCAGATTCGATATCACCATTATCTCTAATCATTACAATTCTTTTGTTTGGACACTCCAAAATATAATGTCCATGTCTTTGACATTTGAAACATTTAACATCATGAGTACGTTTAGGTTGAGTTTTAAATTTACCTTTGGCACTAGTAGGGACATCAACTTTAGCCTTTGGTGGTTCAGCTTTGGAAGGAACAAAGGACCTCGACTGAACAATACCCTCTCTCCTTAGATTCAACTTCCAAGATGATGAAGAACCCGAATTAAACGCTGGCCGAATATATCTCTTCTTAAGTTGTCTCTCCACCTTCATAGCCACATGAACCATATCCTCTAGCTCCATATAGTGTTGTAGCTCAACAATATTGGCAATGTCCCAATTTAACCCATTAAAAAATCTAGTCATAATGGCTTCTCTATCCTCAACAACATTGGCCCGAACCATTATTATCTCCATCTCTTTATGATATTCATCTACTGACTTATAACATTGATTCAAACCTTGTAGCTTCATATATAAGTCTATGTAATAGTGGTTTGACACAAATCATCTCCTTATCAAGACTTTCATCTCCCTTCAAGTCTGAACGAATCGCCCCTCATTCATCCTCCTCCTCCTGATTACAATATGATCCCATCAAATCAATGCATACTCCGTAAACTTTATGACCATTAATATCACTTTTTTTTTCCAGAATAGCCATGACAATAAAAAATCCAATTACAACAAGAGAAACACAAGCAGTTGTTTTTATTTTATTTTATTTTTCTCCTTTTCATATATGGTTCTTTTAGGTCTGTTTTTTTTTCTTCCTGTTTCTGGTGGCTGATGGCTCTAAGGTGATTGTGGAAGCTGTTGTGTTAGGCCAAAGTCAGTTACAAAGAGGCAGAAGGTCATGACTTGTTAGATCTCCGGTGAGGACGGTGCTACTACACGAGGAGAGGGAAGAACAACTGCTGGGTCTGTGGGGGGGGGGAAGGCTCTGTGTTGTCTGATCGAAGAAGATGAGGGAAAGACGACTGGTTTAAGAGGTTATGGTAATGACAGGGATGGCTGGAGAAGAGATGGGGGCAGCGTGTGGCCTCTTGTGGGT
>Ga0307517_10003500_pt1 | contig 24405 bp, 21 predicted proteins | sample 23_EM_MG_FD_194515 | JGI IMG/M metagenome (GOLD analysis project Ga0307517, IMG submission 194515) | Populus trichocarpa ectomycorrhiza microbial communities from riparian zone in the Pacific Northwest, United States - 23_EM | ecosystem: Host-associated > Plants > Roots > Unclassified | place... | reverse complement strand
AGGCTTTCGTAGGCCGATCGAATTCGGCCTATATGGGCCTAGGCTGTCTTCCGGAGCGGCCTGCCTTAGCCCGGCCTACGGCCTATAGGCCGGCCTACCATCGGCCTGGCCCGTTGGGAACACTGTCTGTGACCCCGTACTAAATTCGGACTCATATGTTCAGGTTCAATATGCCTGGGACGTGTAACTACACCGCCCTAATCTCCTCCAACCGTGTTCATGTCTACTACTAGCCGTTGTTAAGTCTCAGGAATGGGGGTTCGGATAGGCAGTGTTCCGTCCGCCCTGTAGGCACCGCCACGACTGCAGTCCCGGGACTCCCGGGCGTCTGTCTCAAGCTGTAGGGCAAGAGCGTCCGTCTTTTAGGAAAGACTAGCGTCTAGGAGGGTGACTATAGGTCCCTACAGTCCAGGACGGATCGGTAACTCTCGAACCGTACATCCACTCCTCACCCGTCATCTGCAGTCGTCGAGACGGACGCCAAAATTCCCGTCCGTCCCCGACGCCCTTCAAAATACTACAGTCCGTCCCGTCCGGATATGGTGAATTTCTCAGGTTTTTGCCGCAGGCTGCGAGGGCATTTAAGCCACAAAGTTGTGCTAGAAAGCTACTATAGTAACCTACAAAATTACATTGGGCTGTTGGGTGCTATTTACATTCAAGTTGTTGCCGGTTGTGGGCCTGCTAACATGCAGGTGCTGTAGCCACTAGCCCGATCTTGGCATAAGTAGCTAGGGTTTGTGAAGGTGACTGTTACCAGAAGTGTGGGTGGGTACTAATAAAGTAACCCCATTGTGGTATATTAGGTTAGAGCACAATAGTGAGCAAAAGGGGCGCTGCTGTCATGCCGAGGGTGACTGTTTTTTCTGGTGTTTGTATGAGAATCAGCCCACTGTATGGATAGCCACCATGAGCTATATCTAGTCTCAGTTGTGCTCTTTTCTCTATACACTATGCCACTAAATCAAACAACCAATACACTTCAGTTTCCCTATCACATTCCTCACTCTGCCAGTGAGCATTCCAAAAACATTAGTTTCATAGCAGCTTCAAGGCTACAGGAACTCTCCTCTTATAGTTCCCAGGTATGTTGACCTCAAATCAGTTACCTGCCCAACTATGCCTGCTTACTAGGACTAAGCTTATAGCTCATGCTGACATTGTATAATCCTAAACATTTTTAGATCTGTTAACACAGATACAAGCTGCCGATAGCGGTAGCCTTTCTACATATCACAGGATGGAACATCTCTATCATGAGCTTTGAGGAAAGGATCTCAAACTTCAAATTGTCGAAAATGTATTACTTAAGATTCCTATGCCACAATATGGAATACGGCCAGGGTATGGAATCTTGATGGAGTTTGCTAAAATAAGTAGAATTTTCACCATTCCCGGCCTATGTCCAGTGGGCTAGACAGAATTTAAGATCATACAAGTAGGCTCTCAAGTCCTATTTGCAAAGCAAAAACTACTTGCACGATCTGAGAATGCCAATATAATAGACAAACTTATATTGGCTGAAGGAAAGAGATTCTCAGCATTAGAAGTACTAGACAGTAGTGCAAAAAGAGATTTTCAGTTTGCTGGAAAGCCCAGGTATTGTATATAGTACTTTTATTTGGGACTCACCTTTCTTACCTTTTACTTAAATACTGACAAATAGAAATAAAAAGGGAAATTCGTATTTCTCACTGAACATTTAGTAAAGCAGTTCATGAGGCGTGAGCCAACTGTCTAGCAGCATAATAATGCTAGGTGTTATTGGTTTGATGAGACCTATAAAGGGGTAAAAGTCAAGGCTCCAAGCCTGTTTAATTCACAAGAACAAGAAAATAGAAGACTATGGATTCGGACAGATTGGATCCTAAAATGTGAATTGTGGAATATTCAGTATTACTATTGGTGCATTCAAGTTATTCTAGCAGTATTAACAGCAAAAATGAAAGAATCAGAGTAGTGTGAAAAGAACAGAAATCTGGAGGTTCACTATATGAGGAACCAGCAATAGAGTGAAATATATACTCCCTTTGGGTATTAATCCGATTTTGGAAGCTCAGGTGATATTTTCTAACAATAAACACTGGTAATTGGCTGGAAAGAGCTGGAGAAGCTTATAACTCCTGTATGAGTAGCCACGCTATACATGACATTTACATGTTATGGACTGATAGCACCGCTCTGGCTCAACACAATTTCGCTCTAGAGTCAGAAAGAGTTTGACAATAATTTGGAAAAGTATATTGGACCCACATATCTTGAAATTGAGTACTATGTTGCCTAAGGGGTAGTTCAAATTCTGAGGAATAGTGTTCACAAAATGTGTTCACACAAGATAGCTATCATCAAACCAAACCCCAACTGTCTACTTTATACAGCCAGCATTACTACAAGGTCGATAGCCTACCAATTCCTGGAAGTTGGATTACACTTCTCACAGCAAAAGTGCTTTGACCTCTACGAGCAACTTGCATGTCAAACAAAGCTGCAAAGTGCAGCTGAATGGTTTATGAAGGGTATGTACACGATTTGTTCAGAAGAGGTGGAGAGTTCACTGTAGATAAGCTGGCTATTTTATCTAATACTACCGTGACTGTCCTCCTTCTATTACAAACTGAAAATAAGAAATCTCTCTCTCAAAACTATTTCACTAGTGGAGCCAACTTGACTGAATATGTTAAAGATGCTGGAAGCCATTACATCAACAGAGATGTAGTTGGAAGATATTTTCTTCTATACACTCATAATAATGTGTCCTGTGATGGGCTTTTGTTTATTTGTAATAATACACTGATTTGCCTTGAAATGAGAATTGCGAAAAGTCATACTATCAAAGATAACGGACTAAACGCCCTTTGTAAATACCTTCTAGCTGCCATTATCAACATATACATTGTGTTTGTTATCCCAGCTGAATAAATACAAGATTATGATAGGTTTCAAAGCGCAAAAGCCAGGGCACTAAGAGGTACAACTAAAGTAAATAGGAGAAGACAATTCAGACTAGTGGTAACAGATAAGGATCTACTATTGATTGTTGTTTAGGAAACTTGGAAGATTGATGGCGATGTCAAAGCCACAGTTACTTATGAGAAGATGGGCGTTGGTGAAAGTTCTCTGACTGAAGAATAGCCCATCCAGTACTATAGAGAAACTGCCAATTGGACACTCTTGTTTGCCAGTGTAGAAAAAGTTGGTTTCATTTACAAGATGCAACAATCCTTATTGACTCTAGGGGATTGGTCTTAGTCTGTATTATATAGATAATAAACTATCTTGATTAGGGGGTGATAACTCATCTGCAAAACGATATGTTGACTTAGGTACTCTAGTGTTGCGTCCTGACTCTCCTAGTCAGGAACTCTACGATTTGTGTGTCTGGTGCGTCCTGTACCTAGGCATCACATCTGGTTGTGTCTGATGCATCTGGACACCCGCTACTACTGTGGGTTCCGTCCAGAAACATGCAGCTAAGCAACCCTGCCTCCCATGCATCTATACTCCGACTTGAACACCATCGCCCATCACGATTGACCAATACCCCTGAGTATCCTCCCAGCATTCTCAGTCTGTGGGTAAGGGGTATTTCTTGGCAGAGAAAATGAAGTTAGTGCTGGCACCAGGTAAGAAAGCCAACAGACTCTTAATCTTAATTTTGCGCTAAAGACTTAAAGTTCTATTTTCAGAACTTCATCCTCAAGGGAGCGAAAATGCCAGCTCACTCCGGTCTGAAAGCCAGTTATACCCATGACAGTCTCAAGTCTAGCACAGTTCATGGTGGTTTCTCGGCACTTAACCTCAAATGCCATCTGACACCCTCTTTCATCACAACACTTTACATCCACATTCCCAGTTCCCAGCTGCAACACTTTACCACAACAACCGAACCAATCCTGAATCTGACACCTGGAGGTTGCTGGGCCCACTGCCAGCTATTCACCAGTATAAGATTCATCCCTAGAGGGCTATTATTCCTAAGATTACATGACTGAATAGGATACTGGTGATTGTAGAGCTTGATGGCAGATTGCTCCACAACGACTAGATCGATTCGGAATATGTAAGGGCGAGATCGTTGGGCCCAATGCCTGCTACACAACAGTATAGAGTACGTCTCTGTCGCATCAAAACCCATGAATCCGCCAACCCTTCTGAGAGTGGTCTTTTGACTAAAGTAATGGAATACTCAATGACAGATATCTCTACAACCACTGGACTGATTCTGGATCGGATTGTCGGAGGTTGTTGGGCTCGAGGCCAGCGACACAACAGAATAAGGTACGTCTCTGTGGCATCGACGCTCATGAATCTGCCAACCCTTCTGAGTGTAGTTATTACCATATGTACCCTGGCAATCCCAGAACTCGATGGCTGATGCCTTCACAAGCGGTTTACCAATTCTAGACCTGATCGCAGGAGGTTGTTGGGCTCGACTCCAGCTAGGCGCCAGTATATGGTATGTCCTGAGACGCTTATTCGCCATGGAGCTATAGGGCCCTGAGTGATTTATGAGGGGTGGAACTCGGATTGGGGAGGTCAGAAGTATTCTTTTGACTCTGTATTTCTCTCTAAATTTGCCTGTATATTAGATAGCACAATGAAAGACTACTACCGTAAAATCTCGAATAATTGAAAAATGTGCTATGTAGTCGAGAATTCCCTACCTCGGAAAAGGGGTGAAAATTGCGGCAAAAAAAGAGCTGCTCAGCCCCTCTGGGAGTCATAAAAAAACAAAAAAACACCAGACCTTACCAGAGAAGGCAACTCCAACGACATAGCACATTTTTCAATTATTCGAGATTTTACGGTAGTAGTAAATTTAATAGTTTGACAGTATCAAATCTATTGTAACCCAGGTGACCAAGGTCAGAAAAAGGTAAAGAGGGGACCCTGCTCTTATCTCAGGAAAATTACTTGTGAATGTTCTGTATCTAAAAGAGGTGGTCGGCCATCAGGTGCCATCCTGAGTCTGAGGTGCTGCATTCAGAGTATTCTGAGTGGTAGGCACTATGTAAAGGTGTGTCTAGTGCGTTGTGTGGTCGGTGGTTGCGTCCTGATTCGCACATAAGTTCTGGCGTCCTGTGCGTCAGATGCACAAATTCAATGTAGTAATGCAAGATATAATTTTTGCTGATGAAGGCTTCCACAATACCGTATGTGCTGTGGCCATCTATCTCACCAGAAGCTGTTCGCAGGATATATAAGGGGTATGAGGGTGACTGCCTTCTAGGACACCACCTGGATAATACCTGGGAAATACCTACAGGGATGCTTTGACCTCCAGGTAGTACTGGGCTTGAGGCTAAGTGGGAAAGCTGCAAGGCTTCCAGGCCAACTGCCCTAATGCCAGTCCCAGGCAACCCCATGAACTGTACCATTACTATGAATTATTAGTGGACTCGAAAGATGTAAGTCTTGTCGCGATTTAAGAGGGTCCCGCATAGTTGACTGTAGGTAGCACCCATGCAGTTGAAGAACAGGAGATTTCTTATTGTGGAAGCATGTAGTCGGGTTTGGAAGCTTAGTATAGCCAAGTAGATTTGCAGATAGACTGCGTAGCTTGTACAGCCGAAACCACCACTGAGCCAGTGAGCCCCAATGGATACTATCGCCATCGAGGGTATGTCGGTTGGCCACTGACATTCTACCAATAGGAAGGAGATTCCCCTCATCCAGATGTAGTTGGGGGATATCAGTGGGGAGCACTTCCTATTTATAGCGATAGTTAAGATCTGAGTGGCTTGACTGCCTCAGGTTGTGAACCACCTCTTGGCAGGTAAGTTCGACATCTCAGAGCTGAGTAGGCGGCTCGCAAAGGGTCAGAATGGTTGACAGGTATCTTCTGGCCTTATATTATTCTACATAACTAAAGCATAAGACACTCTGTTCTGATAACCAACTATCCTCAAGAGAAGTTATTGAGTGAAGCTTTCAGGCTTAACAATATTCAGTTTAATAGCTTAATTCTACTTTGAATTGTTTTTATCTTTATTTGGATCTTTACTTCTACTTTGTGTCTTAGATAAGGTCACAATCTTAGGATTCATCTTTCTACAGTGTGCTCCCATTACAATTATTTGACTACTCTCACATCATGATACCTGTCGCCAAAGCCTGGCTTGATGGAAATCAATAGGCTGAATATATATAGCTAGTAAAACCTTTGAAAAAAGGACTTGGACTACTAATTGCGTTGAACTGTATATCAGAATCAACAAACCATGAACATAGTTTTCAATTAAACTGATGGCAAATATTGTCTGGTATATTGCACTCGAGATAGACATTGATTACTTAACTACGACTCGCTTTTCACTTTTTTCCTACTATAGGATGCGTGTTCTTTGATACCTGAAGTAATTCTTCTAAGGCAGAATCTCCTGTCTGCAATAAGGCAGAACTAGATTGTTGACTATTAATAGATAATGCCCATGAGCTGCCTGATACATCTCTCAAGCTTAATCCATCCTCATCTCACTTTTCTTTTTATAAACGCTTAAGCTACTACTCATTTGACATCTGGGTTGGTCCACTCTCTTTAATCCGGTATTCTTCATAATTCTCTACTTTTCCATCTTTGCCCTCTTCACCACATAACTTACACCCTGTAACATACCTCTGAGACCGTCCACCTGTCTGCTCTCCTCGGGTAATGTATGCCACATATGCCAGCTCAGCTTGCATAGTAGATTTTGATGCGATTTGTAACCAGTACAGGTACTATGGTGACTGATGGATTTCCTTTAGGATTAGTTTGGTTTCAGGATACGAGCCTTGTGGCTGTAGCCTTGTTATGTATGCAGGAGGTATCGTTTAATACCTAGTTTGTTTTATGTTTGGTTTCGGGATACGAGGTTGTGCCTCTCCCTGATTGTGTTTCGGAAGTATCATTTGATACTCCAGTTGTTTGATGTTTTGTTTCAAGTGATCGTTTGACACCTTGAATGTTTTATGTATTGTTTCATGGTATCGATTTGATACAATAGTTGTTTTAGGATACGAGCTGTATTCGTAGGAGTAAGGCTTTAGGAAAAGCCGGCCATGTATTCAAAGGCTGTATCTTTCAGACTTAGAAAGAGCAGACTTAGACAGACAGAGTTTTCAATATACTTGGTTGGATAGTTACCTCTTCAGTTCGCCACGATAGTGAGAAGCCACCAAACACTTCAAGACCTTAGCGATATAGTAAAAGGTTTTATCTAACAACCTTTCGGAGCCTCCGCTTGATCAATCCGCCTAGGCAACTCTTTGGCTAGGATTTCAAGTGCACATCCCGGGACGGTTTCTTAAAGGTTCTCAGAGTACCGAGAACCGATAAGAAAACATTACACGATTGATATTATTGGAGTCTTGAAGTAAGCAACAGTTGTAATGTTAATACTATTCTTTTTGTGAGGGGTATCCGTCAATGGTATGGTTTCTCACTTTTTTTACATATCTATTGTGCCATTGTACTATCAGCCAATCTCACTACACCGGCACTGTAGCACTTCATTGTACCATGCCAGGCACATTGGCACAGCATGTGGCACTTCATGTACCAATACAACTAGACATAGGTGATTGTACCAAACAAACCAGAATAATTGGGATGAAATGCTATGAAGTAAAGAATTCCTTTTCTTGGAAATGCGAGATAAAACACAGGAAAAATACTACGCCTTTCTCCCCTCCAAGATAGAAAAGAAAATTAAAAATTCTTGACTCTACCAAAAGAGAAAAGTCCAACAACACAGCATCAATTATTCAAGTTTTTGCAGTACCCCTTCCGGCCATATTGAACATACGGCACCTGGGTAAAAACTCATATTGGTGATTGTCTATGCATCTCTATGACCCCGTACTAAATTTGGAGTAAAATGTTGAGATTCAATATGCCTGGGACTTGTAGGATGTTGTTTTTCCTGTATAATAGGTTTCATATGTATATTTCTATTAATAATATCTTATATTTGGCTTACTTGGTTTGAGCCCTAGCTTTACCTGTGCATGGTCAACATTACCACAGCTAAGACATAATTGCGCATATTTCATTAAAATTTAATCAATATGCTTAAATGGTTTTTGATGGCTTTTCTTATCTAGTGTTCAGGATATCACAGTTGTTTTACCAGTATATATTACCCTATGCATCTTTCTCAGCCATACCATACATGATTATTCTCAATTATTCCCCGACATCTCTATGGATTTACACATACTTTATTGGGATTTTCTTGGCAGGTTTGCGGGGTCAAACATGCTTCACATTTATGTTTCTTACAATGTTTTCTCTTATGTTTCTTTGTTAAATGGAGAGTGCGCTGCCTGTATAAAAACTGAAGCTATCACACATCTCACTTAGAGGAATAAGAACCAGAATACATACCAATCTGTTCTCCTACCATATAACACCTCCTCACTTAATGTTCAATGCAACCCCCTCACACTTGCATAGAACTTTCTACATTGCAGTTCAGATTGTGCCCCATAGCCATATTTTGAACATAGGTAACTTAAATTAATGGTGGGGTGCTATAAGAGGTCTTCAAGTTCATAGCTATAGATAAGCATGAAAGTATTTTTGCCACAGGTGGCCAGGTTTCTGAAGCAATCAGGCTGGGGAACGATAGGTTACCGTTCCCAATGTTGCTCTTCATTTTCCTTTCTAATATTTGTTTCTTCAAGTATTGTTTTACTTTTAGTCTTCTCCAGAAACTACTACTTGCCGTGGGCTAGGCCGGCCCATGGGCTTTTTCTGGCCCATGAGCGGGGCCAGTCTTGGCCGCAGCCTACAAAAGCCCATGGGCTGAATGGTGGCCCAGGTGGCCCATGGGCCTTCACTGCCCTTTTAAATTCATGCCCTAAATGGGGAAAAATAGACTAAATAGGAGAGAGAAGAGGGGTTTGTATAAAAGTAAGACTTGCATGTATCATGATTAGGCTTGCACTCAAGTTGTTAGATAGTGTCTAAGCTTGTCAATAGTATGGTTCCGGAAGACTAGAGGTAGACTGAGTTTTCACATAAAATCCGTGACAATTTTGGGGGTAACGGCAACCGTAATGCTTGGGATTTGTCTTGGCACTATAGGTTAAAGATGCCAAGTCATTATTCTAGCCTGTTAAATATAGAGTTTTTGAAATATGAATTAAGATGAATAAAGCCCGAGAGATATTAAAATAAAGCTTGTATCATAGTTACAATTACCAGAGGGCCTACTGAGAAGGGGATAAGAATAACATAGACTATAGAAGGAAAGAAAGCATTTAAGAAACATAATATTAAGACTTAAGAATGCGCTGGTGTAGGAAGAATAACAGGTAAAAACATGTTATGCCAAGAGAAATCCCAAGCATTACGGTTGCCGTTACCCCCAAAATTGTCACGGATTTTATGTGAAAACTCAGTCTACTTCTAGTCTTCCGGAACCATACTCTACCGAAGACATTTCACCCTTCTCACACTCTTCTGCTAAGACACACCATGAGCAATATTCCAAATCTTGTGCCAGTAGAGCCTGGAGACCTTTATTCATCCCAAATACCATCCTCCTCTCCACCTGCGATTGCTTCTGGGAATCTATTTTCTCTTACAATATAGGCTGACAATCTTAGTAGTTCCCAAAGCATTTCTTACTCTGCTAATAGTCTCCTATTAGATCCCGAATATGAAGTTTGTGCCAGTGAAACAGCAAGTAGAATGCACAATAATACTCATTTTAATATGAGTGGTTCTCTTTCAGATATATTCTGACTTATCAAATATAATATAATTAAAATAACATGAAATTCATAAGTATCCAATCTTCGAACCTTGATCATGAGTCTGAGCGGTACAACTCTCTACAGCCTGCTCCTGGTGATATTCCAAGTAGAAATACCTTTCTACAACCTAAGCCAAAGGCCCGCAAGAGTCATATTTATGATAAGGTAAATGGTGAGACTTTCATGGTAGATGGCAAGTTGAGGTGGCAGCCTGAGTGTAATCGATGCACAGATCCCTTAGCCCCAAGAACCTTTGCAGCTGCCTCTACCCATAATGCTATCAATCACCTTCGTCGCCGTCATGAAATTGGACCTGAAGGACCTATTATCTCTGGTCCATCACCTTCACCGCTGACAATCCAGTCTGCCTTTGGAGAAATTGCACCAAAGATTGACTTTAATGCTGATATATTTTACAGTATGTTGATTCACTAGATTGCTACTGCTAGTATTCCCTTCTCCGTTTGTAATCAGCCCGCTTTTTGCACCCTTCTGGCCTACCTTGGTGCTTGTCAGCCCAATCTACATGTAATAATAAAGGTAATCCCCAAATCTAGTCATACTCTATGCCGCTGGTTAGATGAATTCTATGCTACTATGTTTAAGATGGTAAAGCAATCAGTACAAAGTGCTATCTGCTGTATTCACTTTAGCTTTGATCTTTGGAGTGGTCCAAATCTGTGTGCGTACATGGCGATTGTGGCTCATTGGGTCGATCCAGAGTTCAAGTTGCATGCCGTACTGTTGGATTTGCATCGGTTTGTTGGTTCCCATACTGGAAAGAATCGGGCAGTATATTTTTAATCTACTATTTAAAAATATGGAATTGAGAACCAAGTTGGTAAGTTTAATATTGATAATGCCACAAACAATGATACTGTATTACAAGAAATAGCACAAATTATGCGTCTGCATAATATCCCACCAATTCACCCTGTCCATGATCGTCTTCGCTGTTTTGGTCACTTTATTAACCTTGTAGTCAAAGGATTCCTTTGGGGTGACAATATTGCCTCAATAGGGGGTCAAGAAGAAGATGAGTATCATCTTTCACCAGAGGAAGAGGTTCGGCAACTAAAAGAGTGGAGACAAAAGGGGCCACTTGGTAAGTTACATAACATTATTACATATATTCATTGTACACCACAAAGGCTTGATCAATTCACAAATGTCTCAGAGCAGCTACCCAGGTGAGAGTATTGTTCTTGCCATGCTTGGGAATGTCACTCATTGGTCTAGTGACTATGAGTCTCTAAACCGAGCTTTGCGAATCAAGGCTGCTATTAGTAGCTTTATGGCTACTGCTATTGGAGCAAATAGAAATAGAGAAAGAGGGGCTAATAATAGAGCACTGATTAATGATGATCTTTCTGATGATGACTGGAGCATTCTAGGTTATATTATGGAAATTCTAGAGCCTTTTTCTGATTGGAACACAAGGTTGCAGGTCAAGTATCAAAATGGATGTATTGCTAATATTTTGCCAGTTATGGATGAGTTAAAGGAAATTCTAGAGAATGCTAAACTTGAAAATGTGCAGCGATATCATTCCCGCCAGATTGGGTTCATTCTATCCAATGGACTTAGAATCCTACATTGCGTATTATCAAAAGACTGAGGTATGTCCCGCTTATATTGGTGCTGTCGCGTTAAACCCAGGGATGAAACTGGAGTAGATTGAGGTTCAATGGAGTGAACGCCCTGATGATGTCAATCTTGCTAAACATACAGTAAATGATATGTGGCTAAACACATATAAGGGCAAATACCCAGCTACAACGGTGCTAACCCCGCAGGATACTAGATTGGCTGAAAATCATTCAGAAAACGCAGGGACTAATATACAGCAAAAGTTCCGATTTCAAACCAGTTTTCAACATAAACGTCTGGCATTAATGGAGTCTGAAGGTATTGACAAATTGGCTCAATATTTACTTGAACCAATATCCCAGGATGTTGATATGAATGAACCTTATAAAATATTGGTCCAAAATGGTTGATGTTCGTGGAATGAGAGATCTTGCCCAAATGGCAATTGAGATCTTAAGTATTCCAGCCTTGTCTGCTGAGCCTGAAAGAGTATTCAGTGGGGCCAAAATTACACTAACAGATAGGTGATGCAGTATGGGCGATGAGGCACTAGCGAAACTGAAATGTAGTAAGTCCTGGATTAAGGACAATTTTCTTCCAGTTTCTGATCCTGAACTTCACATGATTGAGGATCTGCTGAATGCTCTTGTGGTAGAAGAAGATAATAGTAGAAACTAGGGTTCTTGGATACACTGTAGGTATATTCTGTAATTTCTATATGTTGTTTAACTAGTATGTAAGGGAAATGTAGTTACAGAAATTAAACTTATTTTAAAATCAAACATTATTGTTCATGTTACATTTTACCATTTGAACGTTGAAATGTGCATCCAATGGTTTGGGTTAAAAAAACATATTAGTCATAATTAATAATTTATCTCTGGCCCATGGGCCTTGTGGGCTAGGCTGGGCTTTAGTGGGCTAGGCCTAGTGGTTGGTGGGCTGGGCTGGGCTTTTGTGAGCCAGGCCCGGCCCTGCCCACCGCAAGCAGTGCCAAAAACCTGAGCCCTTCGGCATTGGCCCCATGAAATATTCTAACATTGCCATTTCAGCCCTTAAAGTTCAAGTTATAGTTGGCTTTTGCCGTTGACACAACATGGTTGCCTACTATGAGCGGGTTGGCCTATATGGCAGCCGGCACTAAACCTATTCAGCCAATGGCTAAGTTCAGCTTGACTGCTACCTACCTTACCTGGGATCTAGTGGTCCCAATAAGCAATCAACTATGATCAGTTCTGCAGCATACAGAGGTAGTACAGGTATGAATTTTGTAGATTTTACTAGCAGGAGTATGCTGCAGGCAAGGGGTAAGTGCAACAAATACGGTATAGTATCTTCAAGTTGAAGCTGGTCCCAGACTGCAGCCCAAACAGAAGCTGTAAAGATAAACACACTCACCCCCAACAGCAGTCCTCAATTAACAGATTTCACGGATTTTCTATAGGACAAATGGTCAGATTTAGCAAACAGAGATATGGAACCCATGGAAATTCATACAGAGTACCAAGGTACTAGTATTCAGATTATTGAGATCTGGGATAGTGAGTTTTCAATTTATTTTACTTGTACATGTTTAATATTTTGTAAAGAGGCTGTTTGTCTGAATGACAGCTTGACATCTTGCAGGCATGGTTTCTATCAGCTCTCTGAATTCATGCTTTCCAACAGCTTCACAGCTTCCTTGACTGCATCCCTTAATCTATCATAGGTCATATTTTCAGAAAGGTTTTCCTGTAGATAATTTTTCATAATATGCTATACTTTCTCAATGGGATTTAGGTCAGGTGAGAAAGGAGGCTAGTAGTAAATGACTTCAATGCCTCTCTCATGAAGCTTAGTAGCTGTATCTCCAGCAGCATGTCCGAGTGCCCCATTCAGTATAAGTCTTAAATAAATTCAATTCCGACAACCCAACTCAATATACCCATAGATAATGTGTACTGTGTATGCACAGTAGCTTTCTGAGTTGATTGACCTTAGTCCTTCTCCCAAAAAATTCCTGCACTTTTTATATCACCATTGAAATAACCCCAAAACATTCACCTCCACCTTCACAGATGTTTTTCTACAATACATGTTGGATCCCGCTCCTCCCCTTCTCTTCTAGTAACTCAAGTTCTCGTATGCTGCGAAGCTGTGATCCATGTCTCATCGGTCGATAAGCCGGAATTCCACTGCTCCAAGTTTCTGGTCCAATTTGGATGCTCTTGTGCCCATCGGAGTCTAATCACACAGTTTCGCTCAGCAATTAGTGGTTTCCTCATAGCGAGCCTTCTGTAAAATCCTTCTCTTCTCAAGACTGCTTGAATTACTGTCTTTCCAACTTCACAAACCAGCTCTGCTGCTAGCGGTTGGTAGAAAAGACATCAATTTCCAGCCAACATACACACATAAGCAACTAGATCCTCGATCTGGGCCTGAGAAACCACAGGAGGTGTGCCAGAATGCTTTTTGGGGGTGGCCAGGCACCTGTCAGTGCACGCATACTAGTTGCCAATCTGCCAGAGGGAAAAGCCCGTTCATTCCTGGATCTGCGCATATTTCCACCGGATAGATTGCAGCAGCTGGCTGTCTCCCCCAGTGTTCCCAAGTGTCCAGTCCGTCCGTCTTTTGCCTAGGACGGGACGGACGCTCAATTTGCGGCCCTTGGACGGGACGGACACCAAATTGTAGTCCGTCCTAACCCATGCCCGGGACGGACGGCTAGGCCCTATAGGTGTCTTAGTTGAACTGCTATTTTTAAATTTCCGAGCCGGGAGTCTGTGCTTGAAGAAACGAAACATCTTTATTACAACGCTATCATCATATTTGGGTATCAGGTATCAAATTTTCTCATCAATCAACCAAGCTGTACACTCATGTCCGATCCCAGTTCTGGGCACCCGGAACCTGCCCTAGTTCCCCGCCTAATATTACCGCTCTGTCCTCCAAATCCCCAAGCATATTTTCTTCTCTTATCAAATGTATGAAGCAACAGCTAAGCTGATAGAGCAATCACACATTATGAATACCGTAAAAGCTCCTGTCATTTGCTATCTCCGAATCTACTGCCTAGAAGTGTTCAAAAGGGTTAGTGCTTTCCTATGCGGGATAAGATCAGCCATCAGGACGTTATTAAATCTGATTAACCGACACACGCAATTCTATTAACCTGTCAAACTAAACCTATTATAAGCCGATGGAGATAGCGAATCGAAAGTATTTTTACGGTATTTTTATGAAATACCTGTAGGTGACTGCCGTCCTTACTAAGGACGCCAGGTGACGCAGGTACCTACAGGTGACGCCCGTCCTGACTCAGGACGGCCGGGCCCTGCAGATGCCGCCCGTCAATTCCAAAGACGGCCAGGCCCTACCGGAACTTACCATTTCCAGAAAGACTGCAGGCCCCGGCCGTCAACCTACAGTCCTGCAGTTAATATCGAGGACGGACGCCTTGCCCGGCCGTCCATACCAACCCCGCCCGGGACGGACGGGACTATTGGACGCCAGGGCCCGGCAGTCCGGACGGGACGGTTGGGAACACTGGTCTCCCCTCTCATCCCTAGTGAGATGTGAAGTCTTCGGAGGTGCAGGATCTCATTCAGCTGGGGGAGGGCTTGGGGTGGTTGACATCCTGACCAATTCGGATAAGAATTAAAACTTGCTTAGTGAACGTTTGGTACTGGCTCACAGATCGTGAAGGGAAGGGTTTTGCAAATCTGTCTCCAAGTTCATGAAATCGGATGTCAAGAAAAAACTTTCACTCTCACGAACAGCCAAGCCGCCAACCCGATTTGCTACTCTTACCCCCGGGCCGCAGCACACCCCGCTAGTAAAATCTACAAATCTTAAACGCTGTACCTCCGTCGTGGGATATAGCCTACTGTCGTTATGCTCGAGCATAGTATTTACACACTATCCCCTCTTCGGCAGGAAACCCCTTGCAAACCCTACTATGGTGAATAGGGAAGGCAAATCTTGGCTGAGAAGCACAAAACTTGTGATGGAAGCTAACTGTTATTCCTTCCTCCCTTTCTCTCCCCACTTATACGATTCTCAGCTAACCTTTACCAAACTCTGCCGATAGCTTTTATTGAAAAACCTTTACTTTCTCTTTTTCAAACACAAATATTTTAACCCCACCTGCAACTTCATCTTTTATCTCCCCATACGTCTTTGGGATTAAAGGAGTCGAACTCTTACTTCTTAGTGTACTTTGGAAGATCAAGTTTGTGGGTCTTGGCCATAAGTATTTGTTTGAATTAAGTTTCCAATATGTACAAACTCCAATAGACGAACTTCGCCTTAGGACACTGGAGCTGCCTTTGCTAGTAAGATCCCCACTGTTTTGACTTATGGTGTTTTTTTCGGCGCGAGGCTAGGGCTGAGTTAGTCAGTTTTTGTAGTGTCTTCCCCTCCACCATCCCTCATCCAAGAGAGAGAATTTTAGACATCCCAGCTGTAGGTTCAATTATCTATCCCAGTCATAGGCAAGAAGCGTCTTGAAATACGAGCACGGGGTTTATGATACAAATCGATTTTTTGCCATACTGTAAGGACTCGGTCAGACTGGAAATGTGCTAGGACCTTGGACATTCCCCCCGGCGAAAAACACCGCAAAGTCAGATATCGGTCAAGACAAAGCAAGAGGAATATGCACAGTGCCTTACTAGGAGATGCAACTACAACCAGTGATCCCAAGAGTCTCAGCAGCCCTGTAGGCACCAGTCAGGCTCTAGTTCCTGGCCTCCGGGGAATGTGTCTCAAACTGTAGCTCAGAAATTTTGGTCCTTTGGGAAATCTGCCGTCTAAGAGGGTGACTGCAGGCTCCTGCTGTCCCCCCAGGAATAGAAAACGCCTGAATAGCACCTACAGCTCCGGCACGTCATCCACAGTCCCCGCCAATTACCTGCGCCCCCCCCCCCCCCCCCCGCCTTACCTCGAGCGACCTCGCAGATCCCTCAACCTGGGACACCAGCCCCCAGCAGTCCCTTCCTTAAAGGCTTCTACATGGATGCTAACACACCCTTCTGTCTCCGGCGTCCTTCGGATACTGCCATTCGTCCCTTCCGGATCCGAAGCCCAATTGACAGGATGCTTGGGTTTCTCCGGGCTACACTGTCCTAGTGCATTTTCTCGGACTCTAATTATCCCCCTATTGGAAGAAAATCACTGCATATCGCAAATTCACTACTTGTATTTCAGGATATTTCTTGTATGAGATATTATAGTTACAAAAAGACTAGCAATTCGCAATAAACTTAGGTCACTCCAAACCTTTCAAAACAAGCACCCACCATAATTTCCCTATGCCTGCAGTCCGTTCAGCATCAAAGAACGCAGGCAGAGGTGTTGCTAGAGACCGGGATGCTGCCCCCCTGTATAGATCAAATAAGGGAACTAAAATCCACGGGGGTCTTGCCGAAACAGTGGAGATCTCCACTGCGCAATTCGATGGACTTGCATGCCGGAAGGAAGCAGGAACAGGGCCCACCATTCGAACACAGATAGGAGAGAGCAAGGTTGATGTCAAGAGAAATAACAGGGAATTGGAAGACTGGTTGAACCGCCGAATGAACTTACTACATCATGAGAGAGAAAGGTGTGAGGAGGCGAGGCACAGTGGCGCGGAGTCCTTTAGAGCTATACAAAATGCCGAAAGTAAGTAATCTTTTCACTTCTTACATTTCCCTTCAACTAATTCTTGAAATTTCCAGAAAATATAATTGAGGTCTTTTTTACCGTTGATATCGATACACATGATCCCCAAGAAGCCTTATAGCCGCTTCAATCCCATTCCATTCAAGAGCTAGATGAGGTTGGAAAATCCTATCAACATGTTAAAGTACCTGAAGATAGTTTCTACCTTGCACTGAATACGAACTATCGACGGATTTTCGCTCTCTTCTCAAACCCGTATGGGCTTGTCTTTGGTCCTAAGATCGGAGAGCAGGTTCTGCATACTACTACCGAAAACACCCACCAGTATACACTCATTCGGCCACCTAGTCTTCCAAAGGACCAGCCACCCCATCACTATACAGGCTACAGTTACCTCCAAAACATGGTTCCTTTTCTACGTCTCTGTATGGGGTATATCACTGGGGCGTCTGGATGAAGCACAACCATGAGAACAGCGCTCCTGTTTTAACCCCCGATACCACCAGTCCTGCTGCACGTGTCCAGCCACAGCTCCAGGCGCTATTTCGATCCTTTGGCCATATTACACAAGTTAAAAGTGTCCTCCTTGGTGCCATCGATCGGAAACAACGCGACCTCATGCGATCCACCGTGAACAAGCTCCTCCCACAGCAGACTTCCCTCTGGAAGACCTCTTCGAATGAGTGCTTTGCACTACGTGCTTGCTTGGTTAATGTTTTCACCCGCCCACATGTTGACTCCTCTGATATGGATTGGGCAATGCTTGGACCCATAGGAAACTTTGGTGGTGGGCAATTCTGTATTGCAGATCTTAGGCGTTCCTTTAGTTATCCTGCGGGATCAATCGGCGGAATTCGTGGAAGACATCTGGTTCACTTTACCAGAATGTGGCAAGGCAGCCGGACATGTTTGGTATCTACTATGCATGCCTCACTCCTACCGTAGAAGCCTTAATAATTGAACCGGGTTTTATGCCGTTTGGCTTTCCTCTCTTAGTCAACGAGAAATTCGGTTTTTCTTTCTATCTCGGGAGGGGGAAAGGGGTTGTGTTTTTGCTGTGTTTCTAGCCCCCTTTCCAGAGAAGGGGATTTTGGGCTTCACAGCACACGGTTCGATTGTCCCAGTTTTTACTATATCTTGGATGTTAAATAACCCAAGTACCACCTCCTTTTATAGTGGTCTTCTGATTTTGTTCCAACCCTCTTTAACATAACAGGGGGTGCGAATTTGTGTTTGTTTCTTTCTAAAAGCTTCTCATTATCTTTTAATAGTTTTACCCTCAAATAGCCTGATCGTTGCATCAATCTTCTCCCACTCTCTACAAACAAAACTGTCGTCTCATATGTCGCTCTCCTATATCATTCCTTTATATATGGAAACTAACTCTACATACTCAATCTTACAAAAATCCAATCTTTGTACTCTGGATAAGTGGGATAGCAGAAACTGTACGCAAATAAATCTGAGAAACCAATGGCGGGTGCGGGTAGGTGCCTACAGGTAACGGCAGGTACCTAAAGGCGACCCCGGGGCCCTATATATAACCCTCTGACACTCTCCGGAATAGTACTACCGCAAGGTTGCCGGGACCTATGGCCAACTCCTAAAACTTCAGTCCTTAGGAAAGGAGTGTTAGAAAGCGGCTAGTCTGACAAGACTTGAGGTCCATGGCAGCCGGCCTATGCTGTTGTGGCGGGCGGCCTGGCGGGGTTTTGGTCCGCGGTCAGGCTAGCAAGTCGTATCTGGCCGGGCTTCAGATATCTGCCCGCTTGCGAACGCTGTACGAAAGACAGAAGCTATCGCCCGGCACATTAATACAACCTGCCAGGGACACCCGGGATGCTTCAGTACACAGTACTGCTCCCAGATATCACCCCCGCATGGGCCTTCCCAGCGGCCAATTGAAGGATCCCCTCAGTAGGGAACAGCACAGAAGCCATTTAAAGAAATCCCCGAGATATTTGTTTTGCTGTTTTATCCCGAGGACTGCATTACGTTTGTAGTAGATATTATAGCTATCATAGTGGTCTCACCCATCTCCGGGGGTGAAGTGTCTTGGTACCCCCCTGGAGTTGATCTTTATTACGCTCCTTATATAGCATGATGCCATGGTTATAATTCTTGGACAAAAGTCATCGTTGGTGAGCCCAAGTACTGCTGAAACCTCACCAATACAACTGAAATCCGTAGTGCCTGAAATGCCAATTTGTGCCCTCACCTCTTAGTAAATAAAGGAAACATCAATAGAGATCTAAGGATCTGGAAAAACAAAAATTCACATGTCTCCCAGAAATTCTTTTGTTCTGGGGGCAGCACTTGTCATCCGGCATGCCCCAGCCTCAAATCAGAGTTGTGTGACTAGAATCCGCATCTGCTCCCATTGAAAAAGATCACTGTTTTGAAGATGGCAGCCATAGTTCATTCAATATCACACCATATGCTCCAATACTAAAATATCACGATCAGAATACCCAGAACCACTATTTTACCAAGAATTGACTTACTTTCCAGGCGGGTGGTTGAGTTCTGGTGCTTTGAAACCCATCATTTTTAGTGTAAAAGTGGCCATCAACGATGACTTTTGTCTGAGCACTGTACAGTACATATATTATCTTAATTTCCAACTAAATTAGAAAGTGAAAAATCTAGTTAGTTCGATTCATCATTCTATTTTCAAATAACTCTAGCACACAAATACCAGGGAAATGTCAATCTCGGCGCAGAATCAAAAACTCTGGCCCAAATATTGCTTTTCACGAACTAGGATAATAAATGCCTGATATAAAACGAAACTAAGAAACCTCCATTAAAAGCGAGCGATATCCGTCCAATACCCTTAAGCAGCTTAAAGGCTTTCCAGTTGATAACCCTTGGTAGAATCGGGCAGGCATACCGGCCACTTACCTAGTGGTTGTCGCCCGCCTCCCCTTTTTGACTTACTAGACTGCAGAATCCTCGTTGATATGGAGTCAAGACATCAAGAGAATTTCATGCGTCCTCTATAACACAACTTATCCCAGGAAATGGACAATGAATGAAAGTAATTTACAGAATTTAGCCAAAGGATTCAAGGGTAGTGAATCTGTCTGCTCAATAGAGAGAATAGCAAATATGGCCCAAGAGTGAGCGTTAGAAAGGCTTGCGGATCTGTCTCCACCCGTTTTCGAGAAGGTCTCAAAAGAGGCATACAAAGAACGTATCATATTACCAAACCTCCTTGTTCCACTTTGGGGGAGGGTGTTTTTTCTGCAAGGTTTTTGTGGAGCGATAATGCCGAGAAATGATTGAAAATAACCATATTCTAATAGGGCTTAGAACATGCCTCGGCGGGTGCTCCTATTCTCTCTCGTACATAGAAATCTCAATGGCCCCTGATATTCAATGGCAAGGCCGGCAGCTTAGGAGATCATGTTCAATTGCAAGCATAATTAGGAAATATCTTCTATAATTCGAATATTCATTCGTATAGTTGTAATGCCAATGGACGAATCCAGCCGTTAAGCACAAGCCCCATCTATAGCCCACTGTCACAGTGCTCCAGCAGCCGCACTGAGCTAGTCTCCGGTTTTTCCTCCCGCTAGTATAAAACACCTGCATCCCTCCTCCTCCTCTTTCTTCCCCCCAACCTTCACTCTCAACAACTTTCATCAAGCATCCATCCGGACCAAAGGGAGAAGACAACTCCTTCAGTTTTTCACCCCGATCCTTTCATCATAACCACCCACCATGAACAACAATATCCAAGACTCCACCCCCAAGAACAAGGGTGAGATCGAGGCCATGCTCTTGAGAGCAATAACGAGTTACTTATGCCAGGCCACCGAAACCAGCCCTCAAATCATCGGCGCCCTCCAAGACTGTCGCCTCTCCATTATTGGTGGCAACTCCGACACCATCTCGGGCGCCATTGTCAGGCTCATTGAGGCCATCAAGGGAAAAGGGAATGCGAGAGATCTCGCCCCCGCCACCGCTCCGTTGGCCCCTATTGCCCCCGTCGGCCCGGTACCTCGTCGCACCTCTCCCGAAGACCCGGATTTTGGGACAAACGTCATACTTGCACTCGCCACCCCTGGGAAAACCGCCCCCCCGGGTCAAATCTCTAAGACCTCGGGTGCAATGGGTCCCCCCCCGACCCCCGCAGACCCCCAGCGCTTGAGCGTGCGCATCCTAGACTCAGCGCGAGACCGCGCGCAGGGCAAGCTCATCGCTGTGTTTTCTGCACCTAAGCAGGGGAAACCTGCTGCGGTTGCCCCGCCGGCGAAGAAGACTACCGCGGAGGGATCAATGGGCCAGACTGTCTCGAAGCCGACCATCGAGGGAAAGTCCTCGATTCTGAAGCCCAAATCTGGTGCCGGAGTTACCAAGAAAACTGGTTCCGGGTGCGTGAAATGTCAGGCTGCCGGTAAGGTTGAGGCCAAGAAAGCCCCGCGCACTAGGACTCCTCGCGAGATGCCGCAAGGCCCCCGCCGCCAGAGCGAGCGCATTATCGATTCGGAGCAAGGGCCCGCTCAGGGTCAGATCGTTGCTGGCTCTGCCGCACAGGAGGAAGGGGGGCTTGCTGCGACCGCCCCGCCCGCGGAGAAAACAGCCAAGGAGAAGGCTACGGTCAAGGCCATGCCCCCGGTTTCGAAGTCCAATGGTGGTGCGGGGGATCCAAAGAAGGGAGGTAATGGAGGCCCGCGTGGTAGCGGCGGCCGCCGCAGTGCTAGAGAGTGGCGTCATTAAAGGGGCCCATGGGATTTTTATATACTCTGAAGTTAACCCATGGGATAGTTATGTACTCTAAAGTCGTTATGCTCAGTTTTATAAAAACCTTTTTTTTGTCAAATAAAATAGACCACCCGGCAGATTGTCCGGTGGTATGATGTCATAACCAAGGATATCAGGGATCCGTAGCGACCGCATAACCCATTTTGCTTAGTAGATGCCCCACCAGGTAAGCGATCATATTAACTAGGTTCAAAAGACAGTGCCGGTAGAACCAGAGCCACAGTTTTTTGAACTTTACAAACATATAGATTATCGCCCTTGCCACCCGTCCAAGGCAATTTTCACCTTATTTCAAAAATCTCCCCTTATGGAAGCATAAGCTGTAGGGGAAATGGGTACCGTAAAATCTCGAATAATTGAACAATGTGCTATGTCGTTGGAGTTGCCTCCTCTGGTAAGGTCTGGTTGTTTTTTTGTTTTTCCATGCATCTAAGAGGGGCTGAGCAGCTCTTTTTTTGCCGCGATCCCCCCCTTTTCCGAGCTAGGGAATTCTTGACTACATGGCACAATGTTCAATTATTCGAGACTCTACGGTATAGTAATGAGGTGTTTTTCTTTTTTCGTTTAAAAAATTATGATTTCCGGTACTTCATCTAAGTGTATTATTGATATCATAGAGAATCGCTCCACCAGCAATACGGGAGCCCGTTTTATACCCGAGCAGTTCTAACCGACAGGCTTGAGGCTTGTGTAGGCGGGATCACCGTTCCACAACCAAAAAACAGGAGATCACACTCATCCAGACCCCCCACCGAACAACTAAACCCGAATAAGAAACTTTCAAGTGGTTTACCGCAAAAGCTCAGTACTCGTACTCGGGTATGGTCGTAAAGGGCGGAAAACTTTCAGTGGCGAAACAAGGATAGAAGGGCTGATCTATGCTGATCGATCAGGGGGAAGTGGAAAAGATGGGGGTGTTATAGGATGCCATTAACCTAGAGCAATAGTGATGTGGCTCCTGCTGTATTATATCTATGAGTTTTGTTAAGAATATGATAGTATCAAGCCAAATTGAGACCAAGGGGGCGGAATCTGGGCTTTTGGAATAGTTCTTCCAAGAGACTTGTATAAATGCATAGGTTCAACCGTGTACTAGCAATTTCATTATCATCTAAATATTGTCTAAATGGTTAGGTACTATACTAAGATACTTATTCCTTCAGTCTGGATTTGAGGTGTCTGCCAAGGCAAGAATTTTTCCCACTGTTGCAACCTGTTTTCTCACTACCCCACCGGATCTTGCTGATCTTTTTTTCCGCCCTTTATGACCATACCCGAGTACAGTAGATCCACTATCGGGGATCTTGACATGAGTCACTGTCTAAACCACAATTGGTTTAGCAGAATGGATTAGCCAAATCACTAATACAGTTTAATGAGATCCAGAAAGCTCAGTCTCCCAACCAATACCACGTCTGCAAACACTACGGTATTCCTTCTTAGAGTGTTTTGTCTCAAATCGGTGTGATCCTAGGCCGATGAGCGATAGTGGATCTACAAGTACTAAGTTTTTGCGGTACTTGAATTAACTGTTACTACTGTGCTGATCGCCGGTCGTTCTCTCATACAAAACCCACCAATCACCATTTGTTCTGGTGGGGCGCCTGTTCTGGTGGACTGTGATCCGCTATCTATACTATTGATCATGGACTCGTATCAGCATTGGATCGCCATGATCATAAGTGTGCTGTACGATAAGAGCTTGAATAATCGAACCTCGCGTTAAGACTTCCTAAGATCCCTCTCTTAGACAAGGGGGCGAAATCACAGCGAAAACTGACTGCCGGAGCCCCAGCTTGTGGATTAAAAAATAAAAAGCGCCGGACCTTACCAGCAATCGCAACTCCAACGTCCCAGCGCGAGGTTCAAATATCCAAGTTCTTACAGTGCTTAAATCGGTTCCTTTTTATGAAGTTGATCGCTCACCTGATGTGATCGTGTACCAGGGGAAACATGTTATATAAATCGCAGTTAATACAACAGCTCACATAAGGCGTTATAGGATATCCAATGGCAAATTCAACACAGCACAATAACAGTACTACTCCAGCAACCCCCCCCCCCTCTCGAGACCTCGCGTTCCTGTTCTGGATCGTTCACGAAGATCGCTTATCAGCGAATATTAGTCAATACCAGAACTAGAGGAATATTCCTACCGCAAGAACCCCAATAATTAGACCCGAGGCTAAGACGTCCGAAACTCCCTCTCTTGGATAGGGGGCGAGCGCATAGCGAAAACTGATCCACTTAGACCGAGCTCGAGACAAAAGAAAAAGAAAAAAGAGCCAGACCTTACCAGCAAAGACAACTCCAACGTCCTAACCTCGGGTCCAATTATTCGAGTTCTTACTGTATCCTACAGGTGTGGCGAGCTAGTAACTTGTCCCTCCTAGCGGTCGGTCCACGGAGGGAACTTTCTGGCTTAGCGGCACATGAGCAAGGAGAACTGAAATCGGACAGAGTGTGAACGATATATCATAGTATATGCTAATAGTAATAGGTTACCTATTAGGTCCTGTTAAAATTCAGGCCGAGTAAAGCGAGTAGAAAATGTAGAGTAAGCGGTAGAGAGATGAATTAGAATTGGGCAGTTCACTTGGGCATATGATAGACGTTCAAATTCGCATAACATTTTCTAACTAGACTATCAGGTCCTTT
>Ga0307517_10003499_pt1 | contig 24409 bp, 36 predicted proteins | sample 23_EM_MG_FD_194515 | JGI IMG/M metagenome (GOLD analysis project Ga0307517, IMG submission 194515) | Populus trichocarpa ectomycorrhiza microbial communities from riparian zone in the Pacific Northwest, United States - 23_EM | ecosystem: Host-associated > Plants > Roots > Unclassified | place... | reverse complement strand
CTCGTCGATGAAGGGAGCACTTGTGCATTCTTCTGTGCCATCGACCGTGGATCTAGGCTGGGAAGTTTGTATGCAGCCACTTTCCGTTGTTTCCGATATCTCAGTGAGGCCCTCCAAATCTGCGTAATCTTCCAGGACGACAGTGCCAACGATACCAGCGTCTTCCTTCACTGGAACTAAATTGTCGTGAGTACCGATAGCCGCCGTGGCCTCCTGAAGCGGAAACTCCTTTGAAGGGATAGGCTGTGAGATTTGATCGGCCCAAGTGACGCCCTTTTTCTTGCTCTTTTTCTTAACTTCTCCTTGTCTGAGGGTCGGTGCAGTTTTTTGAATGCTTGGTCTGACTCCAGGCGCGGAGGAGCGAGTGGCTTTCTTGAACATCCAACCACGCCGAATACAAGCCAAGCATCTAATCGCAGATGAGTCGATAGGAATGATCCCAGTGCAATTGGTTTCTGAGCACAGTTTGAGAGAACGTGATGTCTAGAACATACCGTGAGTTCAAGAGAAGGGCAAAGGCATTGTATAAGGCTTACAATTCTGGTGGGCTTTGGAACTTCCGGTGGTGTAAAATGGTTTACATTTGTTGGTGGTAATGGCGGAGGCGAAAGGGTGAGGTCGATCACCGTCGGGTGGGAGACCTTCTGACGCTTCAAGGGAGCAGCACTGCTGACGGTGGAAGCAGGAACATTGAGTGTTGTCTGGTTGTTTGCGCGCCCTGGTGCAAGGTAAGGTGCCGTTTCCACCGCCTAAAGGGTTCGCTATCTTTTTTCAAGAAAGCTTCAACGCAGATGATATAGGCTTACATCAGGATAGCAGAATTCGAGGTCTTCCATGTCAACATCAAAATCATCTCCCACATCGTTATCATTTGAATCCTAAATGCAATGATCAGCAAAAAGTTAGTCCTACTGATATGAAACCGCGCACAGAAAAAATTGACATGACGTCTTTGGATATATCGATCGCGGTATTTTCCTTCGTAACAACTGCACCCCGGAAAGGGCGACCGGGTTCCTCGGTTCGTGCGGAATATCCTCCATTTACAAGCATTGCAACTTCTACACGGCAACCTGGGCAAGCATCTCCAATGTAGTACTGCGGCATGATGGCCTCACAACGCGTGCAAAGGCGATTCTTTCTTGGTGGGGGATCACCTTGTTTCTCGGGAAGAGTCAAGTCTGCAGTAGTAACAGGATTGCGAATAGTCTCTTCGTGAACTAAAAGCCCTGAGGCATCAAGGGGTTCATCGTGGACATTAAAGGTACCAGGAGGTGGGCGATTTGAAATGAAGGGCGCTGGGAGGTGTGGGGTGGAATGTTGCTCAGTACGATGAATTGTGATGGGAGATCTATGATATTGTCCCGCATGAGTTGCATGGAAATTGGAACGGCGGATCTCGGAAGGTGGGGGCGGGGGCGGGAGCGGGAGTATGGGCCCTCGTTGAAGCTTAGAATGGAAATTTGTTAGTTACCACAAATTTTGAGAGCCGGCTATGAATTACCAGGTGTGCCGCCTGGAATTTTTAGTGAATTGAAAAAAGAGCGGGAGGTTGACAACTCACTACGGAGGATGGAATGCTCAACTGCGACTGCGCGGAAACGCCAAGAAAGGGCGGTATTCCACTCGAGGCGAACTTTGGCACCGCCGATGAAGATCTCCGAGAGTGCATTCTGGCAGTGCATCGCTGACAAAAATCTCTAGGAAAATTTATGACACTGTCACAGTCCCTTTCAGAGCAAATGCGAACACTTGGAACGCAGTTGGTCGATAATGACGCGCTCGACATCTGGGGGAGCGATTTCCAGTGACCGATTCGACGCCCCTATCTTGAGCCTCGAGATAGCAAGTCCTCGATAAAGGTAGGGTGTCTAAGGTAGGGTGTCCGAAGAGCAAGCCAGGAAGCTAGGCCTGGGAGTCAAGAGTTCATTGAATCATTGGCTTGAAAAAAAAAAAAAAAAAAGAAAAAAAGAAAAAGAGGCACGGAATTCCAAAGAATTCCAATCCACTAATTTACATGTGCCCACCCAAATTACGTTATTTTTTTAAAAGCCTCATTTATCGGCTATCAAACTTTTCAATGGAACAACTTTGTTGAGTCTCTCTTCTCTGAAGTTCTGTTCTCCTCAAATTTCAATTCCGATGAAGAAGCATCAAGGAATAATGGTGCATTCAAAAAAAAAAAATAGAGGCGGGTATACATGAGATCAAACACAAAGAGAATACATATGACTAAAGCAAACCGATTGATTTGCGAGCAGAATCTGTCAAATCCCACCCATCTGTATCACCATGAACATCGAAGAGATTGACCCCAAGCATCCCCACCTGCTTCGCGAATGCGGCCTTGAGTCCTATGGATTCTGGGTCATCATAGGTGACAACCTGCTTTGAAGCAGTCGATCGCAGATACGGTGTGTCCGAGCAACCGTCCCAATGTCGCTCGAATCCTCCATTCGCTACAAAGGTCACGGTACTATTTTGATCCAAGCCTGACGATCGCATCAGGGCTCCTTGTCGGACGAGATCCCTGAATTGAATTTGGCTGTCTCCTTCACTGACTACTGTGATGGAACCGGATTCACGTTGAACCCGAGCGAACTTGGATCTTGTCCGAAGATGCTCTGCCATGGAGGAAGAGATATAGCCATAAGAAGGTAATCCAAGCACGATCTTGCAAGCTGGGAAGTTCGCTGAAGTCCAGGCATTAAACCCTGCAACTGCGCTTGCATCGGGTTGCGAGGAATTATTGCAGGCGTCATGCAGGGGAGCGTTTGGACCAGGCCTTGAAGATGCTTCAGGAGGTTGTCAGTCAGGGTGTCAATCGAAATATAGAGAATAGACAGCTTACAGCCCCAAACGTCATAATCCATCAACAAAATCCAGTCCAACACGCTTGCAAATTCTGTCAAATCTTGCATGTGTTCACCTTCACTATCCACGAAGGTTGTTGTTTCAACCGCTGCACTGATGCGCGCGGTAGACGGAAGGATTGTGCGCAGATGTTTCAGAAATAACAGAAAATTTGATGCGTCGTCGGAACTGACAAGATTTCCAGAACCACCGTCTTTGCCAGGATATTCCCAATCGATATCAATCCCGTCTAGTTCGAAAGCCAGGTATGTAGCGAGGATGTTCTTGGCAAATGTTTTCCTGTTTTTCTCTGTTGCAACAGCGCTGGAAAAATGTCTGAAAGCCAAAATTAACTCGGCTTCAAGGGTGGAGCTAGTGAGAGAATGATCTTACTTGCTTCCCGTCCAGCCTCCAATGCTCAGTTTCGCTTTGGCCCCTTGAGCGTGCGCTGCAAGGACCAGTTCCTTCAGAAGCGCAGAACCGCTCTTAGGCTCATCCCATTCTAAATGAAAGTCTGAATTCGGAACAGCGAACGCAAAATCGATCCAATCGAACCGGCTGAAATCGATTTTGTCGGGTGGGAAGTCTGAACCAATCCAATCTGGATAATACGCCATCACAAGCATTTTTGAAGGGCAAGCGAATTCCGCGGATGAAGAGAGAGCGCCTGAGACTTCCTGAAGGCCAGAGCTCCCCTCTTGCGGCAATGAGAAGATGGTATCATATGCCGGCCCAACAGGTGGGATTTGTGAAAATACATCCATAGAGGGCAACGGGGATATAGGGACGGAGACCGTGGTTGAAGTGAACACAGTTGGTATTGCCAGAGTGACCTGCATCTCCGCGCGTCTCTCAAGATGTCCGGAATCTGTCGGACCACACTCGTGGTTGTGCAATGCCTTGACGATCAAGTTTGAGTGCAGGAACGCGATGAGGAATGCCGCACTGCGAAGCATTTCGAGACCGCTGTTCCAAGGAACCTGGGTATTTCCTTGCAGAGGACAGAGAGATGAGACTGGAAGTTTTCTGGTTGTAAAGCCATTCGTTGACGTTGACTAAAGACATGGTTGTGATCAGGCCTGACAACCGGATTCAAGTTGCAGCCAGCCCGTGAGAATCGACGGTCTCCATGGCCAGCGTTGGCCGATTCACTCGATCTTACTTATCTTCTTCAATATAGCATCCATTGCAGGTTTCTTTTCATGTCAAATCCTTTGGACCACAAACGTCCTCTCACTTAATGTTGTGGCTACCTAATTGACTTGGAAGATCCTGCTGGCGTAACCTTTCCCAACTTTCGAAATGAAGGTCACGGTCTAAGCCCTCTCTCATGCGCATTGTTACTGGTGTCCTGAATCGAACTCAGTCATCTTTCCCTTGGCCTTTCGTTTACCCTATTATTCTTTGTGATGGAATGGACAACATTCGGTCCACTCCGTTCCGTCGTGCAGATTTCATTATTCCTGGGCGAGTTCAAAGGACAGGTTCGAGCTTTCGTCACCAAGGTGGCCAGCCATTGATGCGAACAAGATCTCTACCGACCATTCAGCTATCTGCTTATTACACGAACTCTCAGTGAGATACAACCTCGAGGAATAGTAGTTGGCCTTCGAACACCAGCGACGGACGTCGTTGACCCCATAGGGAAAGGCCAGGTGGCTCCTTCAAAGTCTTTGTGCATGCTGTCCGTCGACAGTATGCAGAAATCCGTGACGATTTACGCCCTTGCGAATGACATGTCCCAGATCTCCTGGCTTATTTCCCTGTCCTGGTTGCCCATTTGGTCGTTCATGAATGAAATTGGACACATTTTGGATAAATTCGACGGCAAAAATTGTCGACATCATCCTCAGGCTCGAGTTCGTAATTTACTTGCCGCATAAAAGTTTTCTTGATTGATAAGATCGATTGGACCCACTATGCTGACTTTGTGAGGTAAAATTTGGCTCTCTTTGACGTTAAAAAAGCGTTTGGACGTAAGGATTTTGGTTGCAACCTTTAAGCTGACAGACTTTGCCTGCTTGCCTCGGTGGATTCTATGCATCGACCCTGTTGACTCTTATATACTCGGCAAACACGCATTCATCATTCAGAGACGGCTTGGTATACGTCAGTTGCATTATTCTGTCACTGCGATCGATTTTATAACCTAGTGAATGATCGACTCAGCTTTCTCGTTTCAAAAATTTGAAGCACCATTGGAGACACGGTCTCGTTACTGTTTGGTCACGAAATGGGAGTGTGGCGGTTTGAGTTCTCGACCATTGCCATGGGGCGATTGGTATGACTCGAGGTCAACAACCAAAAAGATCCGGCACACGCCTAACCCTTGTGGACCCTATATGGATCATTCATTCCTTCATAGATCATGACTGTTCGGGTGCAAGAAATATATTCATTCGTGTCTGAGAAGCAGAACTCAACAACGCATTACCACGGCTTGTTGGCAAAAATGGCGATTCCCCGTCAAGCTGCAGCCTCAGGGCCCGTCGAAAGAAGGATGTTTGCTGTCCGCCGCGTGCGCTTCTTTTCAATATGTAAAATTTACTCTGTATGGTGAATCGTTACAAAAGAAGTCCGAGAAGTCACCATAGACGATCGGGTAACGAGATCCGTTGCGCCATTGCGGGATGTCCGGCTGAAGCTAGGGCACTTTGATCGTATATTTTCATGCAACAGAATAAATTGCGATATTAGGAAATACGGGGGTTGTGTATCGGGGCATTAACCCACATATGGAGGTATGAATGGAGGGCGGGCAGATGGGATCGGATATCTATATCGGGGTTAAAGGCGGGCATGAAACGCGGCGGAGATTTGGTAAGTACATATAAAATGCAGACCAACGCGGGTTTGGTGGTTGTAAATGTCGATTTTTGTCCGTCCAGACTCACCTCCCCCCCGCCAGCCATCCCCCGACATCCTCCCCGAACCTCTGCCCTACCCCCACCACCCCCGTCGCGTTCCTTCTCGCCCCAAAATACGCATCCACTCCGCCCGCTCATATGACTTCTTGAACATCAAACAAGAGAGCCTCTCCGACGACGGCCACTGCAGTCTGCGCAGCACCCGGCCGCGTACCAGGTCCAACCTCAATGTCTCTCCCGTCACCACACCGAGCTCATCTCCGGCCCCGCCTTCGGCATTTTTCCACTCTCCGAGTGCTTCGCCAGTCCCATACCGCTACACGGGCCCGAAGCACATCATTTGTCCGAAACCAGTGTCATGCACCCCTATCACTCTTCCCGAGCTTAACCCATCGACCAATTCTTCTCTCGCTCCCCCTACGCCCCCAGGCCCCGTGACGGAGAAAAAACCGACACTACCCCCGTTGCAAAAGCCCAAAAGCATGGGTATTGCTTGCTTGAAATTCTTTGGCATTCGCACATCCCCCAACCAACCGTAGGGCGGTGTCACTGCCATGTAACCGAACCGCTCACCTTAGTGAGGAAATTTTTCTTGGGCAGCGCCTTGTACATGTTCATATCACTCCAGCATCGACTCCACATCTCCTCCGAACTATCCTACTCGCTTTCTAATATCTCTTGTATCCAGACATTCATCCACGTCTCCGCCACCAGCCCGATTCACCACTTAATTCGTTTCCCTATCGAATTGTCCTGCAGGGCCTGTACTTATTTGCTATCATATTGGGCGCCCATGCCTCTGCACTGACACCATACCATCCCCATTCTCTGTACCCATCCATGTCGTCTTTTAGAGTACCCACAGCATCCCCTACTTTATATCCGTTATTATTAATCACCTATACTCTGCGAGAGTTCATATGGCTAATACCAACATATCATATGCAGCTCATCATATGAATTAATAGATACCACCATATTATATACACCTCATCATTTGAATTAATATATACATTTCCCATGCGCGAATTATTATTCGAGCTCGAATAGCGAAGAAAAGAGGACCAACACGGCAAAAGAAATCGGAAGGACACAAGTATGGATACAAAAACTGCTGAGGGAAAGGCATTTACAGAATAAAGTCAGCTATGGCTACAACAATGGCCGTTGAAAAAAGGCGCGCACCAGATGTGATATGTTATAATGTACAACCAAAACTGCCCTTGTGAGTTAGAATAAATAGATAGCGCGTTGAATCCGAAAGTAAAGGGTAGTAAAATCAACATATACACCGTCCTAGAGCCCTAGTCGCTCCTGCAACGTCCGACTTGCGTGTTCTGCGACTTGGCTGTTGTGTCCGTTGTTGCTCCTGTCATTCCCTTTCCGCCCAGGGGGGACCCCGCTCCCACCACCACCCCCGCGTCCCGGCGTACCTGACATATGACCATTTCGCCGATTGTTAGAAGGCTTGTTTGCATCCCGGTCCCAATCCTTTCCCGTATCGCGTACGCGCTCCTTCTCCTTAACTCCACGTTCTCTTCCTCGTTCTCGGTCTCGAGTAGTTTTTTCTCGCTCGCGATTTCGGTTTACAGGTGAAGGTGCCCTGCCATCGCCATCTACATCCATCTTGGTATGGCTGGGTTTTCCTCGGTAATCCGCAGGTTGTCGACCCTGGTCCCGCGCATCTGTACGCGGAGGAAGGTTAGAATGATGATGCGCTTGGGGTTTCTGGGGCAGGGAAGGGGGTAAACGTTGAGGAGGCGATGCATGTGCGTCTGACAGTCGCGGTCGCTTGTGCGCCCGCGGTTCGGTTGGAGGTGGTTTCAGGGTAGTATTTCCGTTACCCAATATATCTGCATGCGGAACGGTGTGGTACAAATCTCGAGGCGAGTGCGAATGGGAATTGGATTTGTTCGTCCTCCCTATCTGACGGGACGAGTTCATAAGGGTCTCGTAGGTCTTGTCCAACTCGGTTCTACGATGGCTTGTTCAGGTATCTGCATAGCTTTGCAATAAGCTAGTTTCACTCACGAGAGAGACTTTATGGTCAAATGGGATTCTGTACATGTGCAAATGGTTTCGTTAACACAACTTCATCACGTATCCTAAATAAAAGCACCTTCAAGTGCGCCTTGGAGTTTGGCGACAGTTCTGCGCAATCCCCGAACTTCATCCGTTAGTTTCCCGGTCTCGCTGGACTTCAAGAGCTCATAGAGTTCGTCGTTCTCTTCCTGAAGTAAACGCGCTCGCTGGGTCAGCGCAGCAGTGACGGTACTTGAGGTTGCTGCTGTGCTGCCCGCTGCGTTGTTGATATGAGGTAACAACACAGACAGCAAGGCTGGCGGAAGAGTGACAGCGTCTGTCGTGGATGGTCCCGGCTGCTTTGAGAGATATTGGCGAAGCGCCGTGATTTCCTCCTGAGGGAAAACGGTTGAGCAGTGCAATGGAGACACCAACTGAGAACATACCGCCACCTCGGCCAACTGTGCATCTTTTTCCCTGAGCAACGTTTCGAGCTCGAGCTCTCTGGTGGACGGTAGGTCCATCGGAATGTGTATGGAGAGGACGCGGGATGTAGTATGGAGCAACTTGACGGTTCTAAACAATTGTCGGCTCTTGAATCTGGGCTAATTGCCGCAATTACAACTCCCTTCCGTACCACCCACACCTATTCTGTAAAATTTTCGCCTTCCCCAACAACACTTCTCGTGAACCCTCAGCGTCTTTTTGTTTATTGTAGGTTAATACTCAACTCGCATTTGGTTGACGTTATCGTTTGGTTGACTCTAGAAAAAACCCCTCACTCGTTTATTATAGTAAGTTTTCGCAATCCTCTCTTATTCTTATGATGTGAACTTTATTCACACTGTATGAACATGTATTCATCGTAACACATGTTTTGAATTTCTCTTTTCTACAACGGTATCTGAACCGCACCCCATTCTCCTGATCCTCATCACAAGCCGCTTGCTGACATTTCATCCTTCTCCTCTTAGGGTTTAGGGCGAAAAGCCAATTGATTGAAACGCTTACAATTCAACTACTCCTGATGCACAGTACTGTCATACGTATCATTTTCTCCGTCAAACGCATCTGGTGGGATTTGACCTTGCATCTGCGTAAGGGCTCCAGATAAAATGTAAAGAAAATCCGCGGTTTTCACAGGGGGCGGTGAAGATTGATATCCGATCTTGAGTGAACATCGAGGACAATGGAATCGATATTGTTTTTCATGTCCTCCGGGTCTGCCGAACTTCCTCAACTAACAAAGAAATGGAATGAATCGTAATGTACCTTTCCAACAAAATTGGATCCTCAGCCACGGCATTAAGCTTGAAGACCCTCGCCTTTCCTGCCTGGCTGTCTGCAGAGCGAATAATGATGGAATTGTCTGTCTTTCTCCGAGGGAGAGTTGCTAGGCTTTTATCAATAACAAGCTGGAGGGGGTTTTGATGAGTTTGCAACAACTGCAAGGACTGTCGGCGTACGTACAATAAACTCGCCACAAATGCAATCTAGAAATGTTATGTATCAGGAATGTCGGGTGAAAATTAATTTACTCACAGTAGACACGCAAAGCTGCAGCCGAGCTTGCGGTTGGCTGTGCTAAAAATCAGCGAAAACCAGTTGAATATCACGCTTTTAAAGAAGCGAATTCGAGAGACAAGCACCCACCATCAGTCGAGGACGAAACAGCCGACCTGGAGACTACTTTAGGCATTCCAGACGGAAACGGCAGAGGATGGGGAAGAGCGTACCAATGCTCCTTACGTTAACTACGCTACTTAATCCCAGTCACGTGACTGCTGGGCTGAAAAAAAAGCCAAGTTGTTCTTTGTCCTAACGGACCTAACCGCCTCACTTCTTTCAAGTTCTTTGTCTCCCTCTGCCTCCATGGCCGAGAAGGATGCTACTGCCCGTTTGCGCAGAGCGGTAAAAGGTTTTGCTTTTTTTTTTTAAATAAAAAAAAGTTTATGGGTTCGCTGACGAGGCTACCGCTATAGAAAATAACCTGTTCCTTGTCAAACGGTTAATCCAGAGAACAGACATGCGGAATCCTGACACCGCTCCTCGACGATATACTTCGCTAGCATGGGCAGCTGTCCTGGGTCATGAGGAGACATTTGAGTTCTTGCTTACTGCGGGCCATGATGACGAGGAGTTAAGCAGGGTGCGTTGTATTTTCTGTAAATTCACAATTTAGCCTTACATGTCTCTTCTGCAGGATTCAGAAAACGACACCATCCTCATGCTGCTTGCAGACCAAAAGCCTACTACATCCAATACTTATATTTCAACGGCTGCTTCACAAGACAACACGGGTGCCTACCTCCGAATGGCCAGACTGTACTACGACCGTTATTCCTGGGTGCTTGATTGGTCCAACGTTCATGGGAAGACTGCACTGCACATTGCTGCACTCAAAGGCAATGAAGAACTTGTCCGAGTATATTCTGCCCAAGTTTCCATCGCGCTCGCGGTCTTGACGAATTTTCACTCAGATGCTGTGTGACCTCGGCGCAGACTTTGATCTTGCGGACAACAAGGGAAATACTGCATTACACTAGTGAGTTGGTTGCGGGTTATAATTCGTGTCTATCTAACGGACAAATCAATTATTAGTGCAAGCTCATGGGGCCATATACCTGTAAGAGTTTTACTGTCACACATGGCCTCTCTTTTGATTACAGGCGCGTTTTAGACCGTACAATTACTCATAGAACGAGGATGTCAATACTCGGCCCGTAATAATCAAGGGTTTACCGCCTCTGATTATGCATATTCGTGCGTTAATACTTCCTATTTGTGTTCACTGGTTCTAAATTTCCCTTCTCCAGATTCAGTACAAGAGATACGCTGCAAGACACTGCCAGGGTACAATTCGAGAACAACAAGAAGCAACGACGAAATATATTTGCGCAGGCCGCTCAAGCCGCTTCGAGAGGAAATGAATGGGGAGTCGGCCGACCCAACGCATTACCAGTTCCTGTGAAGGACCGAACGATGTCAAGGATGAGGAGTGGTTCGGGAACAAGTCGTACCACTGCTACCTCCGACAGCGGTGACCCGGACATGATGATTACAGGCGGTCAATTATCCTCATCTCCACCTCAACATTCGACCGGGTCAAGCTCCGGCTTCTTCGTACAGTCTCATTCATCTCACCACACGCCACATGCTTCAAGCAATATATTGACATTACCCCCACACAGTGGAACGCCGAAAGATTACTCTATGATTTCACCGTCGCATCCTGCCTCTGCGCTATCTCCCATAGCAAGTCGTATGAGAGAAAGGGATGCTGATGCAATGGAAAAATACCTCAATCGCAATCGAAGTGGTAGTCAAGGAACTGCATCGACGGACACCAAGTCCCAGAATGGGTCACACTTTGCATCGGCTGGCCCGTCTTCCAATGGTGATGATATCACCGCTCTCATGAGCGGCACGATTACTCCACGAAAACTACGACCATCAGTATCAGCTGCACAGCTCAGGACCACACAAATTCCAAACTCCTCTGGTTCTGGAAATGCGACTCCCCAACATGAATCTATAAGTCGGAATCGTTCTGGAACCAGCCCCTCCACGACCCGGAATGGAACTTCCCCTCTTCCATTGCTCGCCCGTTCATCCTCCACGTCAAAGTCATTACGATCAATAGGGAGCGTGGACAGACTCTCTTTTGATGACATGGAGTCCTGTACGGGACCCCCAAGTCAGTACGCCCGATTTCCTGGACCCCCTGTTATGACCGGAGACCAAAGCACACCAACTAACGGACGGCGGAAAGCCTTCAACATACTCTCGAAACCCCTCCAGACCTTCGAGAACTCGTCAACCTCGAGTCATCGACGCGGGATGTCGACAAATTCTGCACGGGGAACATGATCGACATGCTGTCAGTATATCTCCGACCACGCGCTCACCTGTCTGTACCACCAGCCATTCACTGTATGATTATCTCCAATTGGTCTTGTTAGCTCTCGAGTCTCGGACGTTTCGTGCTTATTTATTTGGTGTATTTATAAACTGTTGTGTTTCTTTTTGTAGTTTTCCCGACCCATGTAGATGGCATATTGTAGATAGTTTACATAAATTATGAACAGACCCGGAAGTTAACGTTCGATGAACAAGCCACCGGAGAGTGCCGATACAATGACGGAACCGAAGCTGTACATAAGTGAACAAGCACACCAGGTGAGTGCTGGCCAGCAGCCCACTACGTTTCTTCGCTTCCACAATGATACCCCCTGTAGCCGATACCGACGACCCCACAAGCCAGATCCCTTGGCCCGCTGCTCGTAGCCGTTTGCAACAAGACGCAGCTGTAGATGAGGGCACATCGATTGCAAGTACTAGCGACGGAGGTCCTGTCGACGGCAAGAGTGCCAGCTCTCCAGCAGGAAGGCGCATGTTGTCCACATGGAATCTAATCACTCTCAGTATTGCCATGGGAGGCGCCCAGATGGCTTGGACAGTCGAACTCGGGTAGGATCAGCCTAGGTTGCTCTATCGATGGCACGGACTCACAAATATTGTAGATATGGAACACCTTTCCTCCTCGGTCTTGGCTTAACAGAGCACTTGACGTCTCTCGTATGGCTGGCTGGTCCCATTAGTGGCTTGGTTGCCCAGCCAGTGATAGGTAAGGTAGTCTCTCTTATATACCAGCGGTGTTGCTGAGTGATTTATGCCGTTTATCTCAGGGGCTTTATCGGACGCTTCTTCATCTAAGTACCGCCGACGTTTCTGGATTGTTCTTTCTACGACTGCGCTTGTCATCTCTACCTTCACTCTCGCATACTGTCAGGATCTGGCCAATCTTTTCGTTGATCTAGCAGGTGTAGGGCCTGGAGATTGGTCGGAGCAACGAAGAGAACTGGTACCTTTGCTTCATCCTTAAACATTCCCGCCTATTGCTTATCAAAACGTAGGCCAAGCGGACTGCGATTGGTTTTGCCATTGTCTCGTTTTATGTGCTGGATTTTGCATTGAATGGATTGCAAGCCTCACTTCGAAATCTATTGTTGGACCTTACGCCTCCAGGACAACTTAGCGCTGGCAATGCCTGGCACGGCCGTATGACAAATGCAGGAAATATTGTAGGCTTCGGCCTCGGTAAGATCCTCCCTCTTGAATGCTGTAGACAACACCCAATTCCGTTCAGGATTCTTGCCCCTGGCAGACTTTCCTATCTTCCGACTGATAGGAGGTGATCAATTCCGTAAATTCTGCGTCATATGCATCGTCATCCTTACCACAACTGTATGGATAACGTGTGCGTGCCACCACGAAGAAGAGCGCCCGAGGACTCAGAGCACACAACGGTATCTGTCTATTTTTCGTCAACTGTTTTCATTCGAAACCTTTCAGCAGAAGCAGTATGCGCGACGTATTGAACAACATTTTCAATGCCTTGACTCACCTTCCAAAACCTATTCGGAGGGTTTGTTATGTACAACTATTTGCGTTTATGGGCTGGTCAGTATCTCGGGTTCTTTTTCACCAAGCCATACTCACCTTACAATAGGTTTCCGTTCTTGTTTTATGCGTACGCTCAATTTTCTTGCTTGCTTGCCCATCCACTCTCATCCTTCCCTTGGCAGGACAACATACATGGGTCAGATCATGGCGTACGAACAAAAGAAGGAGCCACATCCTGAGTTGGCTACCAGAACTGGAGAATTTGCGATGTTGATCTATAGCGTTGGTCTGTTTTTTTATTATTTTGGCCCTGCTGTTGTTGAATTTTGACCCTTTTTTAGTTGGCGTTGCAGCGGGGACAATACTCCCTCACCTAGCAGCTCGCGATCGACGACTGATGGGTGACAAAGCGGACGTCGATGAGACGGCAGAAGTTTCTCGCCTACGAGCCACCGTTCGTCAATGGAGAATAGAAGCTGCACGTAAAGGGAGGGCCCTCCATCTACCTGTGATGCCATTCCTCCTCAGGAATATTTGGACGGGAGCACTCGTTCTTTTCAGCATGTTGATGCTTTCAACATTCTTCATATCTACGGTATTCCAGGCGCGTATATCACTCACCGCTCCAGATGTACATGTTCTTATAATTTTTGATTAGGCCACAATCTTTATCAGCCTTGTAGGTATTTGTTGGGCAGTGGCTATGTGGGTACCATTTGCAATCATTATGGAGGTAAGTTCAATCGGAACTTTGTCAGCACCGAGTTAATCCGGTTGGTCCAGCTGTTGAAAGAACCAATCTCTCCAGCCCGCCCAGTTCAAGAAACTCGACGCCCACATGTCCGCAATGTCTCAACGCCAGGCCATAACCACCCCGGTTCAGGTGAAAGACAACCATTGATCCGTCGGCGCTCCCTAGACGAATACGATAACCCGCCAGAGGAAGATATGCCTGTTTCACCTTTGCCAGGTGGCACAATTCTTGGTCTTCATAACCTCGCGATTGTCATGCCTCAGTTCATCGTAAGTGGTCCGCGGTCACGATTCCGTGATCACTTACTGATACCAAGCTAGGTTGCTATAGTTACGAGCATAATTTTCAAGCTGGTCGACGGAGATCCTCGCACCAAAAGCCTAGCGGAATTGCCAAATACGTACTTGGGCAAAAATGGTGTTGCTTGGGTTCTTCGTTTTGGAGGGCTTTGCACCCTCTTTGGTGCCATTTTCGCTCGGATGGTCCCACCTACCGCAACCGAGAAGGCAATGCGCCGCCGACTCGGTGAAATGAAGCTGTTGGGAGAGGAAATTGACCCTTAACCCCGCAGTTAAATTTCACCATGTATGGCTCACGGCAATCTCTTTGGAAATCATCGCTATATCTCAACTTGATCTGTATCTCCAGTGTCCTACATTTAATTACATATATCTAGGGGGACATTGTTGTGGTTCGTTCATTCGAACTTTGATTCCTTTTGTCCAGTCACTAGTCACTCCCGAACCCAGCTTTCGCAATATTCCAACTAGGCACAGCAGGTATTTAGATTGAAATCGCGCAGGTCATAGAACATCGGATTCTCCTACGATACAAAATGCGAAATCCCAATTGTCACTTGTTAAACTAGATATGGCCCTGCACGGTACAGGTGTAATTGGTGGCAAACAGCCTCCTCCGAATATTGAACCTGCGAAAGTGTCCACTTTTATTTTATTTTAATGTAAGTTGGCTTGGCATGCTTTGCTAACTCACTCATATTATTTGCGCCTGGGCAATAAAAGTAACGGACTGATATGGTGGATTCCAAAATCGACGGCAGAGTGGCACACATATCCCCTAATTTCATCACCTTGGCCGAGAAGTCTGCGACATTCTTAAGATAAAGAATTGTGGGACTAGGATGTGTGTGCGTACCTCCCTTCAGATAGATTACTGCACAAGATGCATTATTTGCTTTGAACGATGACACTTCCCAGTGCAGGGCACAACCATCTCCGTATTCCCGAGATCCTAGGTGATCCATTTTAGCTTTTTAAGGCTTTTTAAGACAAGAGAGAGGGGCCGAATACCTTCCTCGAAATCTGGGGCCATATTTTCGACGACCGGCTCACCATCGTAATCGTCGATCACTTGACATCTGCCCGAGTGAAGTAGCACCTGCTTCTCGACGAGAGCATCTTTTGGAAGTTCCTTGACAACTAGAAAAATAACCGGGGCTGCAGGAGCCTAACACTGGGTAAATACACCTGTTCAATGAAGATAAGAAAACGGTACGACCTGCAGAGAATTATGTCCTTGTTTAATATACGGTAGGTCGTTAATCCTGGTCGCCCAAAAAATTGATAGCTGGGTATGGCCTTCCCACCCGCGTCCCGAGTTCTCTTTCAAAACCGAGGTAACACGATCTACATGCTGACAGGCCAATGCCAGTTCCCCCGATAGACAACGAGGAATTGGAAGTAAAAGGTTGCTCGGGATTAGGCCAATCTGACCTGAGATAAAGATGCGTTCGCCGGCCTATACCATATAGTTTGAAAGGGTAGAAGGGATTAAAAGGAAAGAACCAGACCATAATTGCCTGGGAATAGGGCCCTATGTTCGCAGGCGCCCAGTAACTGAGCCCTTGAACGTGCAGAGCTTGTCGATCAAGCGAATTTCTTTCTCTGTATGCGATGCAATCGAGCCTTACCCTTGTACCTTCGGGAAGGTCAACACCAACGCATGCACGGGCAGGCGGGCTAGTTCCAAAGAAAGTCGCGTAAACAGTGTTGACAAGAAGAAATAAATCCATCGACGAGATGAATATGTTGATAAATGCTATTTGACTTAGGGTCAGACCCTTTTCTTCAAGACAGTCTACAGATTGTAGAAAATTTGGGATGACAATTCGAAAGGAGGTCACTATCTGCTCACTGGAGAGTATCTGGAAACATTTTTTAACCTCTTCTTCAATTGTGTAATTATTATGCGCCGCAGGATCCACCTGTACGTTCGAAACTGAGGCGTAGGAACCCTTGGAACTGTGAGAAGGCCGGGGCAAACTTGGGTGGCAAAAAATTGGCGAAGAAATATCCAGTGATCTGGGCTTCTGTTGTGTGTGGAAATGTAACGCTGCCTGTTTGATTGCTTTATATTTATCATCCAACATGGATGGTATCAGCGCTGTTCGGGAGTGATGGGATTTTCTTTGGAGCTCTGCTTTCTTAATACGAAGGAAAGCAACAGTGGCGAAGTCATTATCAGCATGGATAACTATCTCAGTATCTGTCCTGCACAACAAGTCGGTCTCAGTCCATAAAGAAGTCAGAAGACAACACACAAGTTGATCCGATGCTTGAAGAGTGGGCAGTCCAACGTCAATGTTTCATATTCGCCACCTTCCCCACATATGTGCGATCCGTAGAGATTGTTCTGCGATGCTTAACAGGTGAGATCGAGCACAGATTAGACGAATCTCACCAGTTTTATTAAAGTGTTTTCCATCGCAGCAAGGTTTTTCCCAAGATGCGACTTTGTAAGACCAATGCCCGCTACCTTGATGAGAACAGCCTCCATCCCAGCCTCGATCATCTCATGCAGAAGTTCCCGTTGATTTCTTTGCCACAGGAAACACAGAGTAATCAAATCTAGTCTGCGGCATCTATGGATTGTGAAATAAAATTCCTTTCACAAGGATGAAATTGAGACGTACACATGTTCAATTCTAACTCGTTGATAGTTCGATAGGATGGCGCCAACAGAGACACCTTTCACATCAGGGTGATGATGCTGAATCCCAAGGGATTGCTGTCAACACTGATGACATCCGATAAAAAAATTTTGTGTGCTCACCTTAACGGTGCAGAGTAGTTCGAAGAGATCTTCTGTTTCATCACCTGCAATTCCACCTTTATGACGTGCACTTCTTCCACCATACTCAGACCCTTGCTCGACTGCAGTGCCTGTTATCACTCTGCGATAAAGTGGTACGCCCAACGCGTGCGCGACAAACTCAATGGCGTCTTGTCCGACAGTCTGATAGAGATATGAATCAAGTTCCTCTAGAGCGCCGTGAATTTAGTGAGAAATCTAGATTGGGTGTAGGCCGGACCTTTGCCAGGCTCTGGTCCCAGTGAGGCCGCGGCGACGAGCTCATGGCCATTCTGTGCACAGTGGACAAGGTTGTAGCAGCTATCCTTGCCGCCGCTGAGCAGGGCGAGATATTTCATTGTCAATGATACATCGAAAGCATCACTGTCGAGCAAAAAAGGGTTTTACCGGCCCGATTGTCAGATTTGACTCGATCGAGTCAAGATCGTAACTTCTCTTATCCTTTAAAATGCCGACCATCGCCATAGACAAAGCAGAGCTCTGGGAGCGCCTTGGAAAAGAATATAGCAAGTGCATGTCCATATTCTCGACCCCAGTCTCTGACCATAGCCGATCTAACAGCAACGGAGGAGTTCGATAAATTGTGTTTCGACTACGGACTAGAACTTGATGAAGATGTGTGTACAGACGACCGAGCCGAGTGAATCTAATCTCACCTCAATGCATTACAGACCACCGCAGAGGTTGAGGAAGCGATCAAGAAAGGCTTACCTGTCGAGAGGCCGGTGAGCAACCACCGCCTGCTTACTTTCTCCTCCATCTCATATACTTCCACAGCAATTGAAAATAGAGATTCCGGCCAACAGGCAAGATGCTCTTGCAGGACTTTCACCAACCTGACTGAATGTGCGATATTCAGATATGATCTACTCTGCATAGAAGGCATTGCTCGCGCCCTCCGAACCTTCCTCCAGATCTCGGATGCGCCAACTTATAAACTTGTCTTCCCCCGGGGGGGAGAAAAGGACCTTTTGACCATTACCATTGATCCAGAGGTTGTCTCTTACCCTTTCTTAAAAATGATGAGCTCTTCCATCTCAACAATCTTTTCTGCTAGACGTCGAAAATCCGACCCCTTTTTGCCTGCGCTGTCCTTCGCAACATCAAGTTCACACCCAGCTCCTATGCGTCGTTCATCGACTTGCAAGATAAGCTCCATCAAAATATTTGTCGACGAAGGCAACTTGTTGCAATTGGCACGCACGATCTAGATACCTTGACACCACCTTTTCGCTATGAAGCAAAACCTCCCAAGGACATTAAATTTGCACCGTTAGGAAAAGCCAAAGCTTTTACCGCAGAGGAGCTGATGACCCTTTATGAGGCATGATCTCTTCTTGCTTCTTTTGCTTCATGATCCTGATTTGTGGCATCTGCTGCTCAGTCTGAAAAACATCTCGCCAAGTATCTTCCTATCATTCGCGATTCTCCTGTGTATCCAATCATCTATGATTCAAAAGATCAAGTTCTCTCCATGCCTCCCATCATCAATTCGGACCACAGCAAGATTACTTTGAACACCAAGAACGTTTTTATCGACGTTACCGCGACTGATCAGACGAAACTCGACATCGTGGTCAACATTGTCGCCACCATGTTCTCTGAATACTGCGCAGAGCCTTTCACGTAGGTCTCTCCTTGTTTGTGTTCTTTCATCCACGTGCTGAAAAGCCGTTTTATTCTTCAGCATCGAACCGGTCAGAGTTATCTCCCCTAATGGTCAATCTAAATTTTCGCCTGATATTTCAGGTCGACAAATGGTTGCACATGCTTCCTATGTCAATGCTTGCACGGGCCTTTCACTGACAGCTGAAGAGGTGTCAACACTCCTGACGCGCATGGCATTAAGCACGACTGTCTCTCCAAACGACCCTGACGAGCTTTCGGTGCATATCCCAGCGACAAGACCAGATATCCTCCACGAATGTGACATTATGGAAGACGCTGCAATCGCGTATGGATTTAATAACCTTCCTGATAAATTCCCCACTACCAGCACCGTCGCCCAGCCCTTGGCCATTAGCAGGCTCAGTGATGTGATTCGTCAGGAGTGGGCGTTTGCTGGTTGGGTTGAAGTCCTTCCTCTGATTCTTGTGAGTAGCAAGTCTCACTTTCGTGACCCAAGTTGACCTGATCTGATGAAATTCCAGTGCTCACACGAAGAGAATTTTGGATGGCTCAACCATGAGGATGACGGGAACACAGCAATCAAGATTGCCAACCCGAAGACCCTTGAATTTCAAATTGTTCGAACAACTCTCATTCCCGGTCTACTTAAAACGATTCGCGAGAATCGTTCGCATCCATTGCCAATCAAGATATTCGAAACTTCTGACGTTGTCTTCAAGGATAACTCTCGAGAGCGCCAGGCACGTAACGAGAGACACGCCGCGGCTGTGTGGTGCAACAAGACCGCAGGCTTCGAGATCGTGCATGGTATGCTGGACCGAGCCATGAAAATGCTGGAGATTCCGAGGATCGGTAGCACTGACTCGAAGGCTGAGACAGGATATTATATCAAGGAGACAACTGGTAAGTCCTGGCGTCACAGATGAGCCACACTCGAACTAATTGGTCGCTAGATCCCATGTATTTCCCTGGACGTGCAGCAGGCATTTTCTATCGAACAAGAATGCAAAAGGACGATTTGAATATTGGAACACTTGGAATCTTGCATCCTACGGTGTTGGAGAAGTTTGAAATTGGCTTCCCATGCTCTGCCCTTGAATTCGCGCTCGAGCCGTTCAAGAAACAGATGCAAAAGGTGTGGACAAATGAGGATTGAACGTCGAGCCATCGACAAAGAATCGTGTATTAGATGTACAGCTAACTGACAAAGTCGCAAGTCAATTTCAAACAACCACGAGTGACTCTGAGGGACGACAACACAATCATTCACTACCACCACCTCTTTTTGGTTGTTCTTCCTCTGGGCCAGTGCTCACAACTGCAGATAATAGTTTAATATCATGCAGAGATAATCAAGAAATACACATACGAAGAATGAGAGCGAGTGCCCCAATGTACATCCAGTATTTTTGAAGGAAGCTTTTTTCAGGTTGGGGTTTCACCACTTCACCTTTCGGTGTGAGGGGTGGTGGCTCACGCAACTCGGGCCTTCGAGGAAATGGGTATATGAAAATTGAAGGAGAGATAATAAAGACGCACAATGGTGGATTCTCTATCCTTCTCAGTAAAACGGTAGTGTTCAAGTGCTGCACTGTCCTGGAGAAGTTCATAACCGAAGTTGCGGGGAGAATCTTCTTTTTTGATTTGGTTTGGGGGCAGGAGCCATGGTGATGTATTGGCAAAACAAAGTAATCCACTGCAAAAGGTTCGGGCTCTGGATCACCAGAAAGGTGGAGAAGTATCGTCTCTGATGAAGCCTTACTCAGATGGCACTTTCAGGAAAACAGATGAGATAGCTGCACGAAACACGGCAATAGAAATAAAGACGCACCACTTTCACAGATGATATATCCCAGAGAGCAGAAATATCGCCCTCGCGCTCGAGTGCGACCTGGTATAGAGCCTCAGTAGAGTCCTGTAGGGATTCCAGAGCCTCCGAGAAGGAGATGAGGTGGTCGGCTATGTCTGGTGACGGCACAAAGGTGGGAGGATTGGAGGAGATAACGAGAGAGCCACGAGCCAGGTAGGGCTGGGCAGGAAGAGCCGGGTGAAATACACGATGGTAGATAGCGACATTACCGGCCGAAACAGCGGATATAAAGGTAGCAGTGGCGAAGACTCTCATTTGAATGGAAGAGGCAAGGACGACTACCAAACCGAACCAAACTTGATTTGTTCTCTCTCTCTTCCCAATATCTTTCTTTCTTATTTCAAATAATTTAAGGGCGCTATACGTCCTTGCTTGATGTCCCATTCTTATGCTCCTCTTCCAAACCGCAGACAACATGACAGGGAGGTGGAAATGCAGGCCGCTTTCGACTACTCTGACGACGAGGACGAGGATCACAACGTTTCGGAGTCTCGACCTCTGAATCCTACTCCCACTTCATCTGTGCCAGTGCCACAACCCATCATCCATGTGCCTGGGACTTACAATTTTGAAGCCGTGGATTATGATTATCCACCTCCTGGATCACCTCCCCCACCTTCGGCCGTCGCCCTCCCAAACGAATACGGCAATTCAAACGGCCTAGTCCCAGCATTTAACCCCCCTCAGAGCCGTGGACCTCATCGCATGTGGTTTCAACGCGCAGCAGCAGCCGTCCTGCCATCGTCCGTCTTGACAAAGATTGGGCTTGCTCCCCAGCGACCATCAGGCCCCATCGGTGGTGGCATGAACAATGATGGTGTCTTTGCCAACGTCACCGCAAAGCCGACCCCACCTATTACAGTGCGAGATGGTGAGGTCCCAGCGAATTTCGCATTTCAATTGCGCTCATAGTTTCCTTTTCCCTACAGGTGACGATACATACCTGGTTCCCGAAGACACAAGACAGGAGGCTCCCCCTTCTTATGCCTCTGCACAAGCTGATGCTGTGCCTCCTTACTGGGAAACAACGGTACACGCCCCTTTCTCCCCGGACTCTGTAGGAGACATGGTCATAGACTCTTTACCAACGGGCTCACTCTTCTCATTCTGCTGGAATCTTCTCGTTTCTATCTCATTCCAATTCGTTGGCTTCCTCCTGACATATCTTCTACATACAAGCCACGCTGCTCGCCTTGGCTCAAGAGCTGGCCTCGGTGTGACGCTCATTCAATACGGTTTCGCACTCCGAAGTCGACTTGATTCCACGGATTCCACTCGAAATGACGGGAACGACTGGAATTCGGTTCCAAATGCAGGACCTGGTTCTGGGCCTCACACAACGTCTAATATGACCTGGTCAACACCCGTCGCAAATGTAACTGAAGGACAAACAAGCATTTTTGGCACAGATGCTACCACTGAGTGGGCGTCATTCATTTTAATGACGGTTGGTGAGTTCTTTCCTTTTCAACATTGGATCTCTCCAGGAAACTTATCTTCGTCAAGGATGGTTTGTATTGTTGACTTCTCTACTAGGATTCTGGCGTGTGAAGCGTTGGGAACGTGGAATTCTCGCATCTCGGCGTGATAACGCTCCAGCTCCAACCACCCGGGCTAATCCAATCATTTCTCATTTTGAATCCTCATTCAGCCTACGCGGTATGTCTCGCGCAGATTTATTTCGACAAGGCTTTGGATTTGGTGCTACCAGGAATCGCGAGGATGATGAAGCCACGCGTGAAGCTGTACGAGCGGAAGAAGGCGAATCAAATGGTCATGAGCACAGCATGGAAACTGATCCCATGATACCACTTGACCCTTCTAATCCAGAACGGAGTCGAGCGATCATTCAGGCGTTTGCGAACGAACAACGGTTACAGCGGGATCTTCGAGAGGCGGGATTGCTTTAGGAATTTTGGAGGCGTAATAACTCATCGTATTTATTTTTCACCATTGAGGAATTCATTTCCAGACAGTATCGATTGTACCATTACATTAGCCGTGCTTACTCTTCTCATCCAGAAATCCTCTCACCGGACTGCAGAGGATGGAATGTTCACTTCTTTCCGACATTAGTGTGGGCCTGGTTTATATAACAAGTCTACTATACAGTCATTCCTTTGTATACCCCTTCAAGAGGGACTGCGATAGTACACAGACGCAATAACCTACCGATTACAAAGATGACACTCAACATTCGCAAAGCGACCGAAGAAGATGAAGCCTCCGTCTCTCGTATCTGCCTGCTTACAGCTGATGCTGGCGCATCTGCCACAGCTTTGCACGATTTTGGCGAACTTCCGGGCCTCGTTTACGCGGTTCCTTATGTCAAATTCCCCACCACATGGGGCTTTGTGTTGGAGGATGAAACCACTCGAGATGTCGTTGGGTACATCCTAGGTTCCACCGATACACGCGCCTACGAACGCTACCTAGCGCAGCATTGGTGGCCTGCGCTCGCAGAGAAATATCCTGTCGAAAAAGCAGTGAAACCAGCCGACATCTACTACACCAACCTTCTCCGCAACATGCACACAGCTTCGGATTCTAACATCGCGTTCTCCCCTGCGCATCTCCACATTGACATATTGGAAGCTTACCAGAAACAAGGGTGGGGGAGGAGGCTCATTTCTGTAGCAGTTCAATATCTGATCACCAAAGGTCTCCAGGGGGTGTGGTTAGGCCTAGATCCTAGAAACGAGGGCGCTAAGAAATTCTACAAGAAGCTCCAATTCAATGTTATCACTGGTGCACCAGACGAAAACCAGATGGGGCTCAGGTTTGCCGACTTTAAGTCGTCCAGTGGACCGGAATCTTAGAATTATGGAGGGGCACCAACTTACAGGTCAGTGCCCATGTTACTTCTACTCATTTTTGAATCGATGTGAAATTGGCATTACTGTACCCATTGACAGATATGCGCCAGATTCCCTTATCCTTAAATTTCTTACAATTCGTACATGGTACTGGTGTCAAGCTCCACCGCTAGGTTCCGTGAGGGGTTTGGTTTGGCAAGGAATTTTGTCTATAAAGAGTCCAATGAATCATGGACAACTAGAAAACGATCATCCAAGGCCCGTGTTCGTGATTCGTGATTCGTGTTGCGAGCGATGTACGTAAGGATGACGTTCAGGGTCAGGTTCGCCAAAATTTAATCGGCCTCCGCACAAGGAATTCTATGTACTTAGAGGAATTCCGGCGACACCAAGGCGACACCGCTTACCCCAAGCGTTTAAAATCTGGCCCATTCACAATGGCCAGATACCCTTCATTCCCTATTTCAACTTCTTGACACACAAGAAATTGTAAGATGGCCCAAGGTCAGTTTGATCTGGTCATAGGTGAATTGCTCATCCTTCTGTGTGATGGGCGACGTCGTTGCTAACCCCATGTCGTCCCTTTGGGATTATTCCGCACTCGAACGTAGTTGTAAATGCGCAAGGGGACTAACTTTTGGCTCCATAGTTAACCCTTATCTCTAGGAACTCGGCACCTACCAGTTCATTATTTATTACAACCCCAGTGAGTTGATTTCCGAGAATCACAACCTTAACCTCTCCATTCTGATCTCTTAGAGTTCAATGACCGCCGTTGGATCAAGTAGGAACTTCAGCATAAGTTTTGAAATGGTACTACCTTACACTCGTCCTCTCAGGTCGATTGTTGGACTTTTATTTGCTTCTTGACACGGTGCATAGTGCTGTGCGAGTACACACTTCTCCTCTGCCAGTACTCTTCGTTGGGAAAGCTGGACTTCGGAATTTGATTCAGTAGGGCCGCTTGTGTATGCCGGATGGGAAATGTAGTATGTATGTCTTGAGCTCAAATTTCAAAAACTCACCTGGCCAATGCAGTGTCCCCAACTACGCAAACCCGGCGACTCGGATTCCGGCGTGT
>Ga0307517_10003498_pt1 | contig 24411 bp, 29 predicted proteins | sample 23_EM_MG_FD_194515 | JGI IMG/M metagenome (GOLD analysis project Ga0307517, IMG submission 194515) | Populus trichocarpa ectomycorrhiza microbial communities from riparian zone in the Pacific Northwest, United States - 23_EM | ecosystem: Host-associated > Plants > Roots > Unclassified | place... | reverse complement strand
CTTTGGGAAAATTTTGAATGTTCCCATGGTGTTCCTGATGGGGACACCCTGGTCACATGATCTGGAACACTGTGAATGTACCAGCCATTTCCTGACCCAGGAACACTGCAGGGAAACTGGTTGGGAATATTCTGAATGGACTTGAGATGTACCAGGTGGGTTTTTGCCTGGTACTTTGTCCATGTCCTTGTGATGTATTTGTAATGTACCAGCCCAGGACACCACCCCTTGCCCCCAGTGTCTGTGATTCTTGTTCAGTTGCTGGGACCGGTAGGCGCGATCCTCACATACTTCCGACTCAAAATCCGATAACCATTCACTCTTCGTGCAGTCTCAGTTTCACCCGCTCATGACTGTTCCTTTTCGAGTAGTGCACAGTATTGTCTGTTGTCGGATCATACTGAACCTCAGACGGGCTGCGGTACCGAGAAGTACTTCAGCGTGGACGTCGATTAGCCTCGCGTTTGTGACTGCTCCTGGGGAACAACCGGACGAGACCGACATGATACGGTTAGAGGAATATGGTGAGCGGAGCGATGGGAGGGGTTCTCGTCAGCAGGCGGGCCAGACCTTTGTTGCGGGATCCAGTAGCTAACTGTTCCTTCCAACGCCATTAACAATTGTGATTTCTTCACTCCACATCCTGTTCCCGGTCACGGACTCAGTACACACTCTGTAGCCTAGGTTCTACACCTCCGGGTATACTTTTAATAGACCGTCTTCCACGGGATACGGCCCCTACGTTTGGTTGTATTATAGTTCAGCGTTCCAGCATCACGACATCGGTCGGTTCCTACACCGACCTCAGCAGGTCGGTAACTTGGTATTCTCGCATGCTTTTCGGTTTGTACGGTCACTAGTGACCCATGGTTCGTGCTAGGCATGTGTCGTGGGTCCCGCCTGTTGAAATCTAGCGAGACCTAGATGAGACAGATCCTCAGATGGAAGGAAAGAACTGTATTATACCTAGCGAGACCTAGATGAGACAGACTACATACAGGTAAGCTCAGGTGTGGAAAGGGAAAAGAAAGAGAGATACGTACTCCTCAGATGGAAGGAAAGAACTGAGGAGACGAAACGAAAGAGGCATCTACTTAAGGTAACGACGAGAGGCCAAATAGGGAACAATAATAGGACGAAAGGGGAAAGTCCGAAGAGAGCGGAAACGCCCATTTTCAACACCGCCGGATCACGGTGCTTTACAATGCAGCGTTGAATGTCACGTTCCGTCCGTTCAAAGCCCGGCTCCGATCTTGCATTGCCGCTCTGAGTCACCACTCGCCCTTGTGAACGGAACGACGGGTTGCAGGACTGGGAAAGTGAGGAGCGGGAACAGACTATAGTAGGCGTAGCGGTGAGTCGTGTGACATTTTTGAACGGGGTCATAGTGTCGATGTCGTTCCGGGTTCTCATGTCATTGGAAGCGAGTGATCAAAGGATACCCCTCAATGCACACCCGTTGACGAGGTGCAAACTCGCCTCTCTCAGGCTCACGACCGCAGCGCAGAGAACTCGAGGGTCTACTATTGACGCGTACTGTATCGAGAGTCGATTCAGATGGATGAGCGACGCGCGTCGTACGCGGATTTGAAGAAACCATCGCAGGGGTTGGTAGTATGGTATATAGTCGTGGGCTGTGGCACCGACTGGCAGTTAGCGAACTGGAAGTTAGGACTTGGAGGTGACTGCGTTTTGAGGGAAGGAGGCCTCCCCCGCGCCGGGAGGTTCCGACGGGATCATCCAGGTCCAAACTGGTGGACGAAATCCTCACCCTACCTTTAAACCCCTCAAGCATACTACGCTCCCCTCAACGCGTGTGAGCGACGCGCGTGGTCGATGAAAAACTTGACGCCTGGCGTATCCGAGTCTGGGATTGCCTACATCCAATGATACCTTTCATCTCGTCTCCGCGTTCGATTCCTTCGGGGCGAGGTTCAATGCCCCCGGGCCACCAGAGCATAATCAGCGCACCTGTAGGCACTGACACAGTAATCCTAGTCCGGTTACAGGAAAGGTCCTCATGTCTCCCCCATCTCAGATGATCCTCCGACCCCGTTCCTTTGCTGTCCTCCCTCCTATAGAGGATGGCCACATCAAGCATCTGACTGTTACTGCTGCGTTTTCGGGCCCTTTAGCCCACAGCCAGGAAGCAACAGTTTGTAGATACGTCAACCCGGTGTTTCTGAGCGTCGGGAGGAAATTGACCAACGCCTCGGGGGAATCAACCCGCCGATAGGGTACCCTAACCCGCATCTCTATCGATTGATCTCCCAATCCTCAAGCTTCATCAATCACTGCCACCAACTGATGCCACCTAACGATATGCACAGTGAGTGGTGTGAAAGGTGAGCTCGATGACCTCGTCCATTGGGTGTAACTATTGAAAACGTGCTCCCGATGGAAGACTCGGGGCATTCCTGATGAACTACTCAGGGACTTATTCAACTTTGCAAGTTTATACACCCCGTACCAATTGGGTGTTTTTCAACCTATACATCAAGTCCGGGCATCTAGGCAGAACGGGATAAGACTCCCCCCTCCCCCCTCCCCCTCCTCCTCCTTACTCTCCTGTTTCCTGCGAGTGGGTAATATGGAGAGTGTCACGGATCCTGAGGCTGCTTTTCGATTGCAAGGTGTTTCCGTGAGCGTCCTTTTCTCGCTATGTTCCAACCCACGTCAACTTACATCCTACGGCGCTCACTGATACCTCTCGATTCATCAGTACCTCCAGTGTAAGTCCCAACCCATGACGCATGATCCCGTGTTCAATCCTCTCATCCTTTCATCGACGATCTCCCTTCTACAAGTCTCTATGTTCGTGCTCTTGGTATGTCAGAGGCAATTCTTCAACCTTACACGATCGTCCTGCCTTGGGTGACTGTCGATCGCTAGGTACACGACTGGCTGATACTCCTCGACCGCGAAGTTGAACACGTCTGGGGAAGTGCGTGGAACATACCCAAAATACTCTTTCTCGTATCCCAGTATGGAACATTTCTCGACATCCCAATAATGATCGCCGGTGAGTAAGAACCCATCTTCGTGCATCGGTTGGAATGGAGGGAACGCTGAGTGGCATTCTGCCGTTTGTAGTATACGCTGCTCCATATGGCATGATAAATTCTGATGTTGGTACGCTATTGCGAATAGTCTCTGCAGGCTGACCAGCAGAAACATCTCAGACATGTCTCGTTCTCGTCAAAATCGTTGTCTGTAAGAGGAATACGCTACCCCCGGAGTTCATCGATATCTAATGTTGATTGATTTGGTCACAGGGAACAACTATATCGGGGCCATCATCTCAGAATGTCAGGCATGGATGTAGCGCGTGCTGTTCTCGTTACTTATCTTTTGACCGTTTTCAGCCATCCTCTTGTTGAGGACCATCGCGATGTACTCCAGGTCGAGGCTCGTTACCGTCCCTCTATCCATCATCTATGCGGTCCGTCTGCAGAACAAAGTAGTAGGGTCATGTGGCTCACCGTACGCATAGGCGGGGGCAGTGACCGGGATCATAATTACCTGGCATGATCTCCGCGCGACATTTCGTGAGTAATTTTCAGGCTTAAACGGCCGATGTACCTGACTGGTGCTATCCGGCCAGCTTCACTACCATCCAGCACCTTGTTCGTTGGGTGTTATTATGTGCAGAGCGGTGGGATGAATTTCCCTTCCAAGCTTTTGATGCTTTTGCTTTTTGAACTCGGTTGTTATTTCTCCTTTTGTGCTGCCGTGTATCAGCTGATCCCGACTGGTACAGTCCTCGCCATTTTAACCGTCAGGAGCGCACTCGGCAATTGTACGACTACCCGCCCCACATTTGGTCAAGACACTCAACCTCTATGCTAGTTTACTTAGGTACCCCACTACTGAAGGTGCTATACCGAGACAGTGAGCTGTTTACCGACTCGCTCTCACCGAGAACGGGTTAACGACATACCGATCAGGCATCGCTTTCTTCTTTGCATTATCCAGTAAGGGGCCCTTCAATCCATGGTAGTTTTAACACTAAACGGCGGGACGCAGCTGTGACACTCTCTGCGACTTTTGTTCAGGTACTGGGACCTGTAAGCAATATCCCCACAAGCTTCTGACTTGAAATCCAACAATCATTCACTTTCCGTACAGCCCCAGTTTCACTCACTCATGATTGCTCCACTTCGAGTAGCACACAGTATCTTCTGCTGTCGGATCCTACTGAACCTCAGGCAAGCTGCGATACTGAGAGGCACATCAGCGTGGACGTCGACCAGTCTCGCGTTTGCGACTGCTCCCGGGGAACAAACAAGCGGAGTCGAGACGATAGACTAGAAACGCACGGCGAATGGGGCGGTGGAAGGGATTCTTGTCGGCAGGCGGACCCGAGTTTTGTCGCGGGACCCAGTAGCTAACCGTTCCTACAAACACCGTCACTTCCCTTAACAATCGCGATTTCCTCACTCCGCATCCTGCTTCCGGTCACAGGCTCAGTAGCCTGAGTTCTGCATCTCCAGGTGAGCTTTTGATAGACCGGTTATTACAGGATACGGCCCCAACTTTTGGAGTTCAGCACTCTAGCATCGCGAGCATTGGGCTCAGCAGGCCCGACGGCGATCTGGCTTGCCTGTTGCTTTTCTGTCCGTACGGTTATTAATGACTCATAGCTCGTGTCAGGAATATGTCGTGGTCTTTGCAAGTGATGTAGTGGGAATGGGTAGTGCTCAGCGGCCTTCCCGGACTCCGGAGGACGGCTCGTTGGCTCGAATCTCCGCTGACCAATGTTGGGTGGTTGGAACCCATGTCGTGGAGCAATGAGCATGGATATTGTGCTGCGATGTAAGAACAACGTGGGCATCATAGACAATACTGTGAATATCCTAGTTTCCGCCGCTGAACGATAGACACTGTGACACGTAATCATTTCTTTATCGGTTGACTTGACGGCAACCACAGTCCCGGCCCCGGGCGCTGCAGCTCGCCAGCCGTATCCCTTATCGTCAAGGGGGCGGAATTTCCGTCTTGAGTACACGGTTAGCTTTGTTCTTTAGGACGGGAGCTAGGAGTTCACAGTGGTATGAGGAAACAATTCCTGTGATCAATGAGGGTTGGCCCCAACCACTTAGTCAGACCCGACATGGTGCGCAGACCTCGTTTTATGACGGTCAGAGCACCGACGATAACCATACGCCGCACTGGTCTCCATTCTGCCGTCAAAGAATTCTTCAACCAACTGAGGATCAACGGCTCACGCGCCGACTTCTTCACTGTGTACCGCAAGGAGTCGAGCGACTTGGACCAGGATTATGCAGGCAGGTACAAAGGGGATTTGAACACCACCCTTATTTTCGTGAGTCATCCCATTTTCGTCTTTGTCACTGGAAAATGAACCCAGAGGTATCCAGGCCGGTCTGTTTTCTGCAGTCAGTGCGACATTCATCGCCAGTGTCCAACCAAAACTCGAACAGGATCCAAACGATGCGACCTTTGTTTACATGCAAAGCCTCATCCACACCATGAACAACAACCTCTTCCCTGACGTAGGCTCTAGCTCCGCCACCTGGACCGGTCCCCCTCGAAAGTTTGTTATTATTCAGTCATTGCTCTACGCAAGTCCCGCAACGTCACTCTTCACCGCGTTTCTCGCGATGCTCGGAAGGCAGTGGGTCGACTGTTATCTCAGGAACCGTGGAAGTTCTGCTGCCGACAAGAGTCGGAATAAGCAGCGCAAACTGCCAGATGGGCTTGAAAAGTGGCACTTCTACGCCACCATCGAAAGTTCCCCGGTGGTGCTCCAATTCGCCTCGCCCCACTGGTATATCTCTGAACCATCAGCTGTACCGTTTCCTGGGTCATCCTTGCCTTCACGCTCACCGTGGCCACCGCATACGTTTTCTCACCTTCACAAGCTACCTGGAACACGGTGATTCCAGCTTCGTTCGCTCGGCGCAGTATCGTATGTGATCGATTGCTGGGTTCTACTCCCGCTCTGTGAAGAAGCTCGGAGAAATCCTCAAACAGCTTCGTTCCGGAGCTCGAAGTGCGCCGCAGAACTTCGGTTGCACTCCGAATGCATCGGGGGGAACGGGGCAGATACAACTCACCACGGTGAGACCTCCGTGATGTCAAAGCAACGAGAGAAAATTGCACCGCGGCGGCTTTTTTCGGGACCGTATAAGAGTTTCTTTTCCGTGGCAAAACAACTCTTTGCAGCGCGAAACCACTTTGGTCTTCTCTCCCTCCTCACCTTTCTCTAAGCCTCAAATGCTCTCAACGAACAGGATGGCCTGGATTGTCAGATTCCCGCACCCCATCGTGGGACGGACGTAAGGACTCAATTTTTTTTGGCCCATCGTAACATACAACACTACAAGCTGTCAATGCTGGTCCATTGTCCCTAGAGTAGTTGAAATTTAATTGATAATCTGTTTACGTTTTGAGCGGCCTATAGTGTCTGACTTGGTAGTGCGAGTGTACCTGCCACATCCACGCCTCAAATCAGGGGCTTCGTAAGTGTGCCACGTGAGTGGCCACAAACGCAAGTCAGGATAAGCCGATCGTTTTCGACTGGAACCCACAATCCGGTTTCTACAATTCCGTGCGCTTAGTGAGGAGCCTTTTCACAGTGGACCCGTCCCTGGCTCTGCCGCTGGCCGGCCTTGTACCTCCTAAGCATTGGTCTGGAACTCGGTGCGCCAGCTCTACGAGTCCGACCCAGCTCCACATTCGTTCCCAGGAGGTTGGGACCTTGTCGATCCGACACCGGCCACCGGCTCACGAGCCGTGGTCCTCTCATCGGCGAACCGACCCCCTTGGTTATCTCGCAGAAGGGCGATTGACCTGTTGCTACCCATCAGATGAATTGCAGACCCCCAACCCGTCCTGCTCACCTATATCCAACATCACCCACCCTTACCGCGTGTCAACACAACGTGATACTCACCGTTAGCCGGCCCCCGCCTGGGTCGGTCACCCGTTAAATCCAGGTGTTGCTTCCGTTTCTGATCATCACCAACTCCTGGTTGCGAGTGCCACGTTCAATCTGCTGTTTTCCGTCATCACCATGAGTTCGCCTACGCTGTGATGAGTCGCTCACTTGCACGAGACAGGCGGCCACGGAGCATCGGATGCCGTATCCGGGGGATATAAAGCCCTCTATCCAACACTCGGTTTCCTCAGTGCAGGCACTCCCTCGTTTTATCTTCAGTCTTCCATCTTCAGGCCCGGCGTCATCTTACGACCAGTCAACTCTATCATCTCCACAAAGCCCAGCCCTTTCGCCATGTTCGCAAAAGCCAGCATCTTGTTCCTTGCCCTCGCCGTCTTCGCTAACGCCGCCCCTTACCCGGGTCCGGATCGTATGTCTCACCTGCTTTCGATATTTCCTCCTATTCACGTCAATTATAGTTACCAACTTGGAAGTCCGCGAAGTTGGCGTTCATTTCGCTAGGGGGGGGTATTGCGGAAAAGCGTGCCGATAAACGTACAGTACGAATGGACGAATTACATTTTGACCGCATGAATGAGTAGAGGATAACTAGAGATAGCGCAGTAGGTGACGAGTAAATTCGTCGGCGAGGTTGTACATGGGGAAATCCCTACAAGTACATAGCCATTTCTGGTGGGCATTAGGCATCCTGGATAGTGAGCGTTGATGACAGGATATGTGGGACGGTGATATTTTGAAGTCACGTCCGGGCACAACACATCTCTGAGCGTGTGCGGGAGGAGGCGGAGTATTGCTATTCGGGCCCAGGAACATGGAGGGGTCTGTGTCCACCAGGAAGTATTTCCAAAGTGTCAACTCACAACCGTCTTGGCGAGAGACTTGAAGCATGCGATAAGCGATGGGTCAGAGACGCAGAACGAAATGGCAGTGAAGGTGATGGACTTGAGATGGGTAAGAGGAAGAGATTGGACTTGGATCGGCGGAACTCATTCACGACGAGGTCCTTTCGTGAGGTCGGGAGAGTATTCCGAGACGAATTAGGAGGAAAGAGATGGGGTGGCTGTGGGCACCCCCGTGGCAAACACCGGCATGTACAGATTTAACCATACCAAACCCGTGGGGAAAAACAAGGGGTCAACTCAAACACGTGCATCGGGAAATTGTGGATTTTCTTATATGCCCTTATAACCAGCTGAAATCGGTTATAAGGGCCTGAAATGGTTGTAAGAGTCAGGGACTTCTTACAAAGCTTTATTGACACGGGTGAGTGGATGAAATTCTGACATAATTCCGTAAGCCATATAACCCGCTGTCAGATTTTAGGGGTTCATAAGGTTCCCATCGACTCGTATTCCCTTGTGACCCTGGGCGAGATAGGCATGATATTTCGGATGGGTGTAATCTCACCAGAAAGGAGAAATCTCGTTGACCAGGTGTGGGATTACCATATCTTGTGCACGCCGGTCACAGTGGCAATGCCTCATCCACGCCCAACTGCAAGCGCGCAGTGAAGATGAGAAGAATATAAGATTACTATTAGGATAGTATCTACATTGTGACTGTGGTACATACATAACCTACCCCCGGGTTTACACCGTACACTGTTGCTTGAACACCTGCATTGGCAGGCGGGTGCGGTTCACTTACCTGTTCCCGTAATCAAACCAACTCGCCATTAGCCCAAGTTTGCACACCCAAACCTGGACAGCATCGTAGCGACACCAGCGCGAGGGAGGAACGACAGCCTGGGGTTCAGTAGCTCCGAGAGGTTGCCCAGATCCATGGAGATTCAACGTTCAACGTTGATGGCCTGCCCGCATGAGAAACGGCATCCGTCTTTGACCCACCCCAGGTCGCATGATGTTCTCCAAGATCAACATCGTGTCAGTCTGAACCCCACGACTTCTGTGCGACATTCGGTCGGGGCGCGGTTACAGAATCCAATATCTGGCCGTTTAGCCAGTCAGGGATTACTGACTCAACGCAAGAACCATCGGCAATGATTCGAGCCCGTGGGGATGGCCATGTTTGGATACGGCTCACCTTACTGTGGGGTGTCTGCGGCACTCACCTGGGGGTTCTTGGACGTTTACCATACCGTTCATTTTATACTCGGTCGGGCGGGATGCTTACGAATCCTCTTGCTGACCAATATGGAACGGGGATTGTCGTCCACATGGGTTATTCGGTTCGGGATCCTTCCACTGTCTTCGGGTAAGCATATGAAGTCCGACCAATGGCCATTGATTGGAACCCTGAAGTGAGCTTACAAATACCGGTGGGAGGTAGACTCTCCAAGCGTTCACGGAGGCTTCCTGCCTGTTACCGGCACCCCCGTCACCAACCTCCTCCGGAACCCGAATTTACCGGGTCCCGGATTACATGCGGGGTCGAGATCTGTGCGCACCGTGGGGGCGAACGTCAGGGCGCACGTGACGCGGAAATCACGATCACTCGAGGATGATTTTCAAGAGGCAACCCTCGACATTCCCGTTTGCCTCTGGAGATTGTGAAGGGGGGGAACACTGATGGGGAAGGCACAGATATTTAAACATACGCTATTGTGGAATAAATGACTGTGCAAGTATGGTATCGTAGTTAGGATCCCTTACAAGGGATCTAGAATTCTGAGATCCTCATTGTATCCCCTCACGAATCTCTCCCCCACTCGCAAGCTGACTCATACAATCCTAAATTTCCTTACATGCCCGAATAGGCATCATGTAATCTGATTATGAGTTACACGCAGTGTTGAGAGATTCCAACCGGATTTTAAGGCCTTACAAGGCTTTATAAGCAGACGGACGAGTCGTAAGGGGTAAAAGGTTTCCCACATTTTCCCGATGTGTTGGGTTGTCGCCCACCTTGGGGCTTCCATATTCATCACCCCATGTACCCTAGATCCCTGGGAAGCAACTTCGTCCCGAGATCCCCCAGAGTTGGTTTGAGAGTGATTCATGCCTCTGCCGTCCCAGGTGCACTGCATGCCATTCCCGGAGATGATTTGGACGAGGCGGCCCGTCCCTATGTGGTGGACTTCGATGAATTGGCTGTGAAGAGGAGAATGTATGGTGGATGCCAGGCGACCCGCTCCGCTGTGCCTTCCCACTCAATTATACCTGTGTGATGGCTTGGGTCACCGTCATCGTTGACATATAACCCAAACTCTGTGAAAGCTATGAACATGTTCCGCTTCGAGGGAATATGCCCAAGACATACCATCATAACAGAGCAGGAATTCGTCTTTGTTCGACCTGAACACGCCCACGGGCCTACACGAGTCCCATCTCTTTGTAAGCTCCTGTAATCGCGGGTCGTCTTTCCGAGGGATAGTAACACTCTTGAAGCTACGCGGGTGTCAATAAAGGCATCTACCCTCCATACAAACAAGTGACTGACTCTGAGAGATCCATGATTTCAAAACCTTCACTGCACAGTATTACAATCCTTGTGTTCAGAAACATTAAGTCATAAGAATCCGAGGGCAAGAAGAAGTCCTGAAAACAAAAGACTCAGCACCACAGAGAGTGGAGGGAAATGTGAGATCCTACGCGATGAACGCGGAACCACTCTGACCGTTGAGACCGTAGACCAAACATCGACCCGATCGAAGGTTGACGTTGAGCATTCACCTTCCCGTTTACCTTTCCAGTGATTGGTTCAAGGACTCTGAATACACTGTCAAGCTGTAAGATATCCAAAAAGTTGGTCGACATTAATCCCGCAGAATTCTGGATGGACCTACGTTCTTCTTCATATAAATGACAAACGTCCTGCCCCCAAGGTTTCCGGCAGTAAAGAATTGCACGTCATCACTCCCACTAAGTTTTTGAGGTGTCTGGAATGTGTTCGTCGCTCCAGATGACGAGGTCAGAAGTGCTTCGATGTGATAGGCGAAGAGTGACTACGAGGGCCGTCAGCGGTATACTAGAGGACCAAAAGTTCTGATCTCGTACCCCGTCTGCAAGCACGAGGAAGAGGCCGAAATCCTCAAGTACGGCGCATTGAGAGACCATTCGTAGATGTAGTACTCGTCGCATCGCTAAACGAACGCCTAGAGTGAGGAAGTGGCGTGACAAGAATAGGGGGATGCATACGCCGTGAATCATGCCTGAACCCAAACCACACTCCTTCAGCACATCCAATTGCCAGACCATGACCATCAGGAGTGGCTGTAAATCCGGAACGTCAGTATCAAGAACTGTGGAAATACGTATTCGCTTACTGAACGGAACGGAACAAGTAACCTTCCCCGTGAAATTCCAATCACAATTCCATGATGGACCGGGGTTCACCATGAGGGCAGGATCAGAGAATGTATCCACACTCAAAGTTTCCACCTCAAACACCTTATTCGACTCCCGTGCAACCCTCCTCAAACAGATCGCTTCCTCTAACTTAGCTTTCCACTCCAACCACGCTTGGGAGGACTTGGCATACAAGGTGTACAGGCCCCCCAATCGACCATTGTGGTGAATCACACAAGGGTACACCTCTCGAACAATGGGACTCGCACCCGCACTGGAAGGACTGACGGCTGTGTTTGGGCTTTCTGGACCTCTTTTACCACCAAATAGTAAAAGGCTGCCACCTCTTGGAGGATCCGTGAACGGTTCCAAGGTGAGAAGGTCCAGGGGGATGGGCTATACGACAGGTGAGGACATTCGTGGCATGGCATAAGATTGAACATGACTTACCTGTTGGTACACTAGGTATTTTGTGACTCCATCCTTCTCCTTGGGCTTCGTCATAACAACTACCGGAGGATTCGTGAGTAGGATTTGAGAAAACATCCAGGACACCAAATTCCCTACGGTAGTTATCAAAAAGCAAAATGAAAAGTTCTCTCCACCTACTCCATTCGGATCTTGTGTCAGGGGGTCGCAACAACTTGCCGCTGTGGATCAACGATTGGTTCTCGTTGAATAAGTCCATGTCCTATTGAATGTCAACGTTAGGCGCTTCGGTGTGGTGAGTTTATCAAGTACGTGCAATGTTCCCTCCAACTTCGAAATCCAAGTTGACACTATACTTCCACAGTTCGACCTTTTGCTTGGCTGACGCGACTCCGGGTTCAATCTCCTTTCCAAGCTCCTTGACGATGTTCAAAACTGCAGGAATTGTATTGAGATCATCGTGTCCGGCGGGGGTCTCATCGAGAATATTCTTCAGCGCCAGCTCATAGCGTAGGAGACGGGGGATAGGCCTATAGATAAAATCCTTCATGTCCAACCAGTGCGCATCAGGATGTCGTACACATTGCTGGGGAATCATTCAAAATTGAAAACCCGAGACAATAAAGTCAGCTTGTGGGAAACAACGAGAATCGGTGGAGGGGAGGAAGACTTACGTCAACGAAAACCTTGAACTGTGGGTTATTGGTCATCTCATCGTCAATGAGATATGCCGCGATGGTGTAATTTGGAACATATTCCAAATACGCATGCCTAAAGTTCAAAACTGCATCGTGCAACACGGCGGTGACGCTCTTGATGGTCGGATGTTCCTCTCTTTGGACCTCAAAGAGCTGCTCCAGGAGCCGTTTGTGATGAGCATGCAATTCCCCAAAGTTCTGGAACACATCTCGGATGAATGTGCACAGTCTCTCCTGAGGGATAATGGGTGGGTCCGCCGAACATAATGGCTGGACGTACATCTAAAATGCACCACAAACCCTTTTCAGTGGTGAAGATGACTGATGTCCTCCTGACGTACATGTTTGATATTTTCCAGATCTTTAACGTGAGTCATCTCCCCCCTGATAAGCTCAAAGATGGCACTATCCGAAACAGACAATCAAATCTTACTCTCAATTCTAACGACGAACAGAGACTCACACCTGGCGCTTAGCCACCTGTTTGGGAATCCTGTTCCGCACGTCCTTATGCACCAAGTTATGCCACCCAAGCTTTCCCGTGGGTCCCTTGCCCATAGCAACCTGGAAAATCCTCAGCCGGGAAACACCCTGCAGGTTCCTCATAGCCTCGATCACCTCTTTCAGGAGATCAACATCGGGGGTCCCTTCTGCCGTCTCTGCCCGGATGGCCTCGAGGATGTCAGGGTACTTTTGTAGATGCTCTGAAGGGCGGTTGAGCCAATGCTTGAGGTCCATCTCCACCACGTCATCCTGATGGTTCACGCGTTGCTTTTAGATCAGCGTGGGAGGGCCGTCACTAATGGTCGATGGCACGTCCAAGGGAATCAAGTCCATACCTCGAAGAAAACTCTAAGATCGTTGTTGGCTTCCATTTCCTCCTTTAACCTCTTCTCTGCCCCGGGTAACCGCCCCATGTACGTGGAGTACGCCGATCGAAACTCGGTTGCTGCATTAACGAAGATATCCCCAATGCTCGAAATAACCTCACCCTGCTCCCGCTGTCGAACACGCATTGTCTCAAGGAGGTTTTGGCTACACTTGCACAAGTCGGGGATATTACCAAACACTTCCTCGATGAATTCACGTGGGTTGCTTTGGATAACGGGAGGATTTACATTGCGTAGAGGGTGAATGAAAACCTGGAAAAAATGGGTGAGTGCCTAATTTAATGATCACTGGATATGTCGCATGGTTCATAACGTACTTCATCGATAAAGTCCAGGTCTTTAATGTACTGCTGTTCCATCGAGATCACCATGCGGATCATCCTGCATATCAAAAGTTTAGCAGTGAATCCACCCCCACACACTCTGAATGTCGTACGTTTGACGTTTGACTTCACTTTCGGGAAGTGATGCGAAGATTTCCGGGGGAACCCCTTCTTGCCATCCAATGCTCTGAAGGGATGAATAAGATTCGACATTCCACGAGAGTCAGCGTGCAGCCACGAGGCACGTACCGCTCTTGGAACTGATGCTTCACCCACAAGCATTGACAGACCTGACGTAGGTTTTCCCTGATAACGCAATAGAAGTTATTTGAGTAAACGGTGGCGTGGCCCGGGTTTTGAATCGTGCTTACCCGTCTCGGGCACGAGAATTCATAGCACAGCTGTCCATCCATACAGCAGGGAGCTAGGACACCTGTCGGGAGTTCTTCTATCCCGATTCTGGAGAAGGAAGCCGAATGGTAGACCATGAGGTCCACAGCTGCTTGCGGCAGGTCATCTGCATCGCTGTCTGGGCTAGGGGGGAGGGATATTCGGGCCTGTGAAACCAGTTCCAGACATTCAAGTACGGCCTCAATCGTCGGACGTCCTTCTGGTCGATGTGCCCAACAAAGTTGCAGTGTGTCCCATAAATAATCTGCAAACCACGCCCCTTCCCCCCCTTGAGGTCTTTCTGGGCGCTCCCCTCTGGTGACCTTCTGTATGACGGCAACAGCCCCATACGTGACGAAGGGAACGTGGCCACTGAGCACCTCATATATCACCATCCCCAACGCATAACAATCTGATTTCTTCGTTTGCAGGGTACCCTTGAGGCCGAATTGGTCCGGATCGACGAGTTCTGGACTCATCCATCTCGTTGTGCCAGCGGTAGTCAACGAGTTCGAGAATGCAGCGGTCGTATTGTCCGAGACCATGATGAGAAGTCCGAAATCTGCTAGGCATGTGCGCCCACATTGGTTGATCAATATGTTGGCCTTCGAAACAAAATTAAATGAGGAGACAAGATAACAATACTGGTATTCAATGACGTACCCCTTTCAGATCCCCGTGGATCATTGCTTGACCATGGAGGTATATCAGTCCCTTAACGACGTCTTCGAGCTATACGAGTTAAGTGATCGTGAGTGACAGGAGAGGTTGTTGGCAAGATCACAACCCTACAAGCTCAAACCGATCTGCTCCAGGATGCGCCTCAATGAATTCATTGATTTTCCCATTTGTCATCCATTCTGACGTCATTGCAAATTTGTAGTCACTCATGGTTGCTCCCAGCAGCGGCAGTACGTTTGGATGGCAAAGTGTTTTCCACATTATAACTTCCTTGCAGAACCTCTACAAACCAAGGTCAGCTCACCAACATGCACCGCCGCACAACAGACTTCCAACCTACACTTTTAATCTTATCAAAGTCACTTGTAGAGTATACCCTCAGAACTTTTATGGCGACACCGCAACCTTGATGTTGACCCTTCCACACATCAGCATACCCGCCGCTGTATAGCGCGGGATCTGATTGGTCGTAGCAAAGTGGAATTTGGAGTGACGTCGGAAGCAAGGACTGGTGGCTACAGATCTTGCACAAAATGTTCAAACACTTCCTCCGGAGGCGCGGTGTCAAACTGTCCAACACCTAACCAATGGGATGCGAAGGTTGGAGTCAGAGTCAGCAAGCCGGTCTTGAGGTGAAAGAGCGTAGGGAGGTACCTCATCTATTATGTCGATGAAGCGCTGAGCATCATTCCCACAGAGGTGACTAACCGCCTCAACCTCATCACGGTTCAAGAAGATGGTCGTGATCAGGGAGATGCACTCGTGTGTCGTGAGAGGACAGGTGACCAAAATTTTCCATGCAGGGGGGGCGCTACAAGGAACCAGTCAGTCCAATAGGTGGGCGGTAAAAAAAGAGCAACTGACGAGCCATGTAGAGCTTGCGACACTTCTGGCATTTGTAGTTGAAGAGCATCTGGATTGGGCGTGGTCATGGGGGGTGTCCTTGGGAAGGGTGATTGCCAGCGGGGAGGGGCGGATAGGTCGCTTGTAGCTGACGACGAGTAGTGTACCAGACGTCTCAAGGTCTACTGGTCGAAGTGTCGCATACCGATTGTCAGGAAGCGCCACCATCGCTTTTTTGGCATAGACGACCGTCATTCATCTGTCAGTCTGCGAGTGGAGTCACCCGAGACCACGTTGACATGAATCTATGTTGGTGCAGGACGCGACTGATGTTGTTTACTTACTCTGGATGTCCCGACAGAGGCCCAAATAAACGGATGTGCGAGCTACGAGCGATTCATTCCGAGGGAAGGGGATGGATGGAGGGGTAATAAGTGAGATCTGACGTCGATGAGGACGCGTCGCGTGTATGTGACTAAGTTGAACCACTTCAATCGTTTGTTATTACCAGTGGTTCACTGACACCAGCTCACACGCCTTTGTCTCGCTCTACAGTACACTACCCGTAGCGAGTATTGCGCACTTCGCCGGGGGATGTCTTCAGTCGTGATACTAATCCGACAGTCGCCTCCGATGCCACCGGATCCCCAATGATTCCGAAATTGAGGGTCGTCCGCTGGGCTCACATTAGCGGTCTCAAGCCTTCTCAGCAGTCGATGGTGAACAGTAAACGAAAGGGCCGGCAAGCGGCAAGACCCATGACCCTTATTTACGAGAGGGTCAACACGACACTCGCCTGACATATTACAGTCAGCACCGGCACCATTTACAGGCGCAGTGGTGATCACACTCCTCCAGGAGGCGTACACCAGCCTCGCTCGCGCCACCTTCGATTTTTTCAAGGATTTCACTATCCCCATGATGTCGGACGCTAATGCTTTTGAACCCGTAGAACCCCCTCGTGATTTACATGATCAGCAAGCGGAGCGCAACAAAATGCCACTGGCGGCGTTGGTCACCACACTGACACCAATTGTGGTGGTTATCGTGGTGGGCAAGGCGTGAATCCCATGGTGGGCGGCCAGGGAACGGTGCACGGTGGTATGGGTGGTGGAATGGGATGCCAATAGGAACTTGGATGAACGGCATGAACCCAGGGATGAACACGATGAACGGGTTTGCTGGTCATGGCGGGGGAATGATCCCGTCTATACCTCGAGGTTGGATGGGAGGGGGTTGGACGCTGGCATCGCCCATTGTTCTACATACATACCTCCACGGTTTCTGCTGTCGTATGCCCCTTTCTCGCATGTTTTATTAACTACTACTCTTGTTGATGGGTCCATTGGGTCTGTACATATTTTGAATACGAACCTGTGGTCACCACATGTTTATTGGTATTTGCGTTCGGATATGTAGGGGGCGCGAACCGGATACATTGTACAAGTTTGTATAACTCTTCGAAAACATCTACACCTTTCACAACCATCTACGGATCACCGGTCAGTTCTCACCAGACTTCACATCGAAGTTTTCGCCAGCCGCTCATTCCTCAGGTCGGAGCGACTCGGAGATGACACGCGCCATCTCATCCTATCGAAACGAAAGGGTGATATTAATAAACACACATACCCACAGTTGGGGCCAAAAGAAAGACAAGAACTTACGATTGAGTCTACGGGAACTCCGTTCTCAAGCTTTTCCCTTATCTCATTGAGAATCTTCATAAGTTTATCCGTTATGACTTCTAACGGTCTCCCGACTTGTCGAAAAGTCTTCACCACAACACCCATTTTCCCCCACATATGACACATCGTGGTAAACCTGACCAGCGATGGAAAAATCATAAGCATTCCTAACGAGATGAGCACATAATCATGGTCGTCCAACTGGAGGAACATCTGCCCCGTCACCAACGCTTCCAGCGCACATTTGGGTCTCGAGTGTAAGTTCTGCGAGTAAGCGTAGCCCAACAAGTCCACCATGTCCCCCCGTAGGTTCCCCGTGCGGAAGTGGATGTTTAAGTGTTCCAGCTTTGTGCAATGGACGGAGAGGAAGAGGAGCGAGCGGACTGTTGTGGGACAGGTATCTTCGTGACATGGCCCTCTACCTAACGTGAGGGCTTCCAGCTTCGGTAAAGCTGACGCCAAACGTTCCACATCTTGGTCCGTGAATTTTGACACGCAAGGTCGCATAAAGCACCCCATGCCAAGAGACACCTCAACGAGGTCCACGAACAGGAGCAATCTGGAGACCAAGGACGAGTCTATGGGAAGGGTGGGATGGTAGTACTTGAGGGTAGGTAGGCTGCCACGAGCCATGATCCACGGAGGAGTGTTTGTCTTTTTGGTTTCAAATAGGGAGAGCCACTCCAAAGCCACCTCGCTCCTCAAGTCGAGCGCCTTGAGTGAAGGGAAAAGTGAAGTGACTCCGTCGGGGACTCCGTTGTCGATTAAGTCCGCCACCCGTGGCGGTCCCTGCTCGGTGACCCACTCACACAGGTTGGGAAGCCGCATCAGATGAACGATGGCTTGAGTTGACAACACTAAATTGGTGCTGAACTCCCGAAACGATTCCCCGCACCCTAAAATAAATGCGGAGATCTCTCCTGTCAGGCGGGTTTCCGGTCTAACGCCCAATCGGATGCGAAGACATTGAAGAGAGGAGGGGAACATCTTGATCGCCGAACACATCTTCGGAACAACCTCGTCGGGGAGTTCGTGCCATGGCTCAATGCTCTCTCCAGGGCCGGCGAGGGTATCCGTAGTAACGAAAATACGTGTCAAATGGGGGGAGAGAAACTTGGGGAAGAATGAGAGGTTTGTTTCGTTGAGCCACCATTGTAAGTCTTGCAGGTGAAGACGCAAGGCGGGAGCTGTTCTGGCCGACGCGGGAACCACGAGTTGAGTCAATTCTTTCGAGAGGCCCCACTCGCGCATGTCAAGGTGGCGTATCCACGAGGCGTACCGCTTGAGTCTATCCAACTCCCGCGCAGTGAGCGGCCGCCGTAATGCCTGTCGATTTTGTGATCGATAGTAAGTAAGTATGATGCCACCTAGCAGACGGGAAAAGAAGACTGACAAGTAGATGGAAATCAGACTCGGAGTCAGAGTCCCGGCTCGGAAAAACGAAGCACCACGTTTGGGTCGGCAACACACGCATGATGAGTTGGTCAAACGACCAGAACCGGCCCCCCCACAATGTCCTGAGGGCTGGAACTTCGAGAGCCTTACAGGTCAGAGCGAGAGCGACTGTGCTTTTAGGGTTGATCGCGAAGAGGTGGGTGGCGATTCGCGTAGCCAGTTCGTCGACCTTGAAGACGCGAGCCGCCATGGTGGCGAAGCTAAAGAGAGGAAGGGAGAGGTTCGCTGTAACGATATGATTGGGGGAGGGGAGCCTAACCAAACTTGGACAGAGGTCATGTCACTCGGCGCCAATTACAACTCGAAGCCGTCTGCATTTGATGAAGACTATTGAGGTGTTACAGCTGGATGTGTCCCTTCCACGAGAATGCTCCACGACTTCAGAATAGGCGTCGAGTCTATTAATCGTGTACGGGAGAGATTCCAAATGAATCAGATATTGCGATATGGTGGTCCGTGGCACGGTCCAAGAGTGTGTGAGCCTGACAATTCTTCGGACCTTACTCCAAGTTCGTATCTCCGTGAGGCTATTACTGGAGCGGACAGTGCCGTGTCGAACGGTGTTCCACTGGAGAAGGTGTTTGATGACCTTGTTGCGACGACGAGGGATCGTGCCCCTACTTGTACGTCCTTGATTTTCCTTTTTGAAGATCGTCTGGTTAACCGGGAACTCAAGCCAGTGCCTTGTGGTCCCACTTGTACTACTGATACGCTTTTCTCTTTCTCCCTTGCGTATTCGCCGACACGGATGGTCGTCGTCGGGTCGGGAGCTCCTAAGTGGCCGGTTCGTTCTGTCGAAGCCTTTTCGACTTTCGAGCGTAAGACTTTGAGTAACCGCATCCTGGTTATCGGAAACTCGGTCAGTCACCGGGATCGACTGTATTGCTACAGATCGACCCCTTCACTCCATTGAGAAGTGCAAAGTATATCACCCAGCTTCTTGGAAGCGAGAACGCTGTGTTGGTTGAGCATCAGGCTGTGGGACGCACCACGCTTGCTCAGTACTCGACTTGCCCGCGTAATATCGTGTCCATCTTTTTGTCGAATGCTCGGGTAGGTTACGGTTCGACCTGTAACTTATCATAGGTTGGCGCTGACCTTGTGCAGTTGCCTCAATAAAGTATACTAAGTGCGCTGCGGATTCGGACGATCTCTTCCCTACCGACCCCACCACCCTCGCCCGCCGGCACTACCTCTGGCGCAAGTAAAGGAACAAGGTCAAACTTGGACCTGACCATTGGTATAAATCCAAGACCAGGATTCGACGTTCGCGCACAACCGCCGATTATTATGTAGCCCATTCCCACACTGTCTCTCTCCGCTCCTTAGACATTTTTATCTTGAAACCTACTCTACCATCCCGTGAACTTTCGGGGCGCCATGTCGGCTTCTCCGGCTAAAGCCGAAGTCTGTGAGAAATTCCCGGATAAGGAAACCAGTCATCACCCCAGTACACCGAACGACAAAACCGACGACCCGCAAGACCGAGGGACGGTAAATCAAAATGGTGAGTGGATTCGCTATTTCTATTGGAGCTGGACCATGTCGGAGTGTCCTTGAGAGTGGTTCTGAGCGGTGGGGTCGGGTGGATTGGGATGGATGGCATCGGTCTTGTTCGGATGGGATCAGCGACTTTGAGAGGACATTGCGCTGACTACCTTCCTTTGTTTCTGGCCTGGTTTTCTTAGTCCAAAGGTGCGTCACCCGTTCTCACTGGAATCTGATTGGGCTGAAAAATACCCTCAGGTACAACTTCGTTTGGGTACGTTGCGTCTCGCTCGCCTTCGTGCGTTTGAGGAGGACGCTTATTTGACGTGCCCAGTAAACGCCATACCAAGTCCCACACCGTCTGCCGCCGATGCGGTAACAGGGCTTTCCACCGTCAACACAAAAGTGCGTAATCGTATTCCCGTGGACAAGTTTTCGCTGTGTCGAGCGACCGTCTTCTACAGCCTGTGGCCAATGCGGCTACCCCAGTGCCAAGCTGCGCTCATACGAATGGGGCCAGAAGGCTAAGCGAAGAAAGACCACCGGTACTGGAAGGATGCGGTACCTCAAGACGGTATCAAGACGATTCAAGAACGGATTCAGGTGAGCCGGGTCGAACAGTTTCCCCATTGTGCGCAAGATAACTGATCAGAGTACCGATCTTACTTAGGGAAAACACTGTGGCTAAGAAGAGGAGTGCTAAACCAGCAGCAGAGTCGTAACGGTAGTTCGAACCCCTGGCATTGTATCGCGTCATCACTCCGTTGTAACCTGGCAAATATCCTGTTTGTTCTATGTGAAAAGCTTCGTGCATTGCATATGAATCTCTTAGTTACGCGTACAGATTGCGGGTCGTCGTCGAGGATATCTTTCTCAGAACATCGATCCTTCTGGTGGTTGAGGGAGCTTCCTGTTGTTGAAGCTTGCCATCTCTCTACATGCATCGTTTTAGTGTCCGGTGGACGAGGGAGTCATGCGGGAGTGACAGACCTTCGGATTTCCACCAGTAGGGTCTCCAGGGTCTGTTTGCGATTCCACTCTGCCAGAATTGGAAGCTTGCTTCGGTCGACCTTTCCGTCTACTTGGGAGACGAATGAGAGGTTCACGCGAGACGAGAATTGGACCGTTGGTGGCTGCTCGGGGTAATCCTCGCCACAGTAGATCTTCAGGCTGTAAATGCGGTTCTCGTGGACAGTCTAGGGACACCATCAGCACCCCGTAGACCCCGCAACGTCGCCACGTACATGTCCGGGGCCGATAATTGTCCCGTTCCAGTGGCTCAGCGTAATATCGTCCGAAGTATCGAGGCCATAAGAGCATGAACCGTCTCCGATGCCCTTCTCGCCCTTCTCGAGCTCCTCGAGCAGCCTAAAGCTTCGTGGTACTGGTTGTGCATCCGGTCAGCGAGTCCAGGCGGAAGCAGGTCGAGAGGCTTTACCCTTGGACATGCGTGTGTTTTGATCGTTATCTGACCCGAACGCTCGTCTGACAGAGGGAAGAGCGTGACCTGTGACGGCGGATGTCCGGATCCGTGACCAGCGTGCCAATCTCGCAGCTATACTTGACCACAATGTTCAAAGCCGGGGGAACGAATCCTTACGACGAGATTGTCGGTAAGTTCCAACGTTCGTCGAACCGTGGAAGGCTTTCTTACCTCTTGCTGCAGCTAAAACGACCGATGAGAACCTTACTGGAGAGAATTGGGAGCTGATCCTCAATTTGTGCGACAAAGTCCAAGATGAGGGAGAGATAGGGTAACGATTCACCCCGGACCTTTTGCCCAGCGTAACTGATGCATGGTCTCTTAGAGCCCGGAACGTCATCGCCGCGATACTCAAACGGCTCACCCATCGGAATGCGAACGTTCAGCTATACACCCTTACTTTAGCGGAATCCCTCTCCAAGAACTGCGGACTGGTTCTGCATCGCGAGCTTGCATCGAAAGCTTTTACTTCCGGGCTGGAGAAACTCATCACGGACAGAGTGCGTTCCACATTACTCTACAGACGTCGTCCCCGAACCGCATCGGTCTCAACGTGGCATGTCCCGTCTCTTTCCCTCTAGACTACTCACGACAAAGTCCGTCATCGAGCCCTCGGTCTGATAGAAGAATGGAAACACGAATTCGAGTCCAACCCCGACCTCGGGATTATGGAAGAATGTTACAATAGTCTACAGACTAAGAGTCCGTCATTTCTCCTCCTTCCGTCATCGACCCCTCGATCGGGGACCTAACTGACGTCGGTTTGACAGACTATAAATTTGACGTCCCCAATGAGCCACCTCCGCAGGGAGTTGATGACGAAGTTAGGCGCAGGGAGGAGGAAGAACTCCAACGGGTTTTGGAACTCTCCGTCCAGGACAAGGGTGGTCGAACGAAATGGTCGGATTATACCTTGACCTCTGGCGGAGCCACCGGATCCAGTCAAGGCCAATCCTCTTCCAAACCATATCGAGCCCCACCTGCAGAATCAGGATACGTTCCAGCATCCGCAGTCCCTCCGCAGGTTCACGTCCAGATAGACACTGCCCCTGCGAAGCTCCCTCCCTCCAAAGACCTCGTGAGCCCGGTGAATCCCAGTCCGGCAGTATTGGTCACCCGTGTACGAGCGTTGCATTCCTTTGAACCCACCGAAGCGGGAGAGCTTGCGTTCGACCGTGGCGACGTTATCAAGGTTGTTGATCGGGGTTATAAGGACTGGTGGAGAGGACAACTGAGGGGAAGGACCGGTATTTTCCCCGTTAACTACGTTGTGAGTGAAAGGGTGGGCTGCCTTTTGAACGTCTTGGGTTCTGATCACTCGATTAGGAACCGATGCCGGAACCAACTCCGGCTGAATTGGCTCGTGAAGCGGAGCAAGAAGTTGCGGTGTTCTCCAAAGCGGCAGATGTTGACAAACTGTTGACTATGCTCAAGGAGATAGATCCTACGAAAGATAATCTTGCAGATAACGAGGAAATTCAGGTTTGCACTCGCTAGAGTGACAAATGGTGCGGTGCTAAGACTCTTTCCAGGAGTTGTATCGATCCTGCATGACTATCAGGCCCAAAATCGTCAAGCTCATTGACAAGTACAGTCAAAAGCGAGGTGTGTAGCTTGCCCTGTCACATTCAACCCCACCTAAGCCTTGAACCTAGCCGATTTGGTCACTATGAACGAGACGTTCGTCAAGGCTCGCTCTATCTTCGACCAGATGATGGAGGAGTCGCTTGCTCGTCACTCGCAAGGTGATGCTTTTCCATTCGGCCATGAACTCACGAAGGATCCCAGGCTAAGACTCGTTTACAGTATATGATCGACCTGTCTACGGACACCAGCGACCGGGTGCCAATACCAACGCCCCTCAAGGATTTGTTTGGAACCAGCCTGGTTATGAACAGCCTGGGTACAATGCCTATCCCCAGCAACCTCCTCTCCACCCACCGCAACACGGGTACTCGCCTGAGTTGTATAGTGGACAACCGGTCAACGTCTACCCTCAGCCGCAACCCGCTGGCCCATACCCACGACAGTCCTCACCACAAGGTCCTTCACCACAACCGGTCCCATACGGATCCCAGCCACAGCCATTGGGTGTTACTCCAGGGCCTGATCCGAACGGCTTACAATACCAACAACCTCAGCAGTACCCGGGTTACGGAAGTCCCCAAGTATCCGGCCCTCAACTACCGCAGATTCAGCCGTTGTCGCTTGGCGGTACAAGTAGGCCTTCAACCACCCAACCCAGTTTCAATCCCCAGCCACAGCAACAACCGACTCAGGCTCAGCCACAGCCACAACCCCAGGTTCAACCACAGCCTCAACAACAGGTCCAGCCTCAGCCGCAGATTCAACCACCATCACAGATTCAACCGCAACCGCAAATCCAACCGCAACCACCGATTCAGCCGCAATCGCAGGTACAGACACAACCTCAGATTCAACCGCAACCGCAAGTTCAACCTCAGCCTCAGGTCCAGGCACAACCTCAGACCCAGGCTAACCAGCCCCAAGTGCAGCGTCGGCCAACTCTGCTGTCTCAGCTCCAACCACAGCAACCGATCCAGCCCCAACCACTCGCGCAAGAACCTCAACCTCAATCCCAGCCTCAGCAACAAGAGCCGCAACCTCAAGCTGAACCCCAGCCACAGGCACAAGCGACTCCTGTCCAGAACACACAAACCGGACCGCCGTACACGTACGATCCGAACATGCGATATGCGGATTCGAACGTTCAGGCGTGGGCGCAGTATTACGCTCAAGGTGGGAAGGATCCTACTGGCGCGGTCTATTTCATTAGCGTTCCCGGGGTGAAGGAACCGGCTTCACCACAGTCTGCACCACCCCAGCCTGCCGCCGCTACGACTACTCCCA
>Ga0307517_10003497_pt1 | contig 24412 bp, 28 predicted proteins | sample 23_EM_MG_FD_194515 | JGI IMG/M metagenome (GOLD analysis project Ga0307517, IMG submission 194515) | Populus trichocarpa ectomycorrhiza microbial communities from riparian zone in the Pacific Northwest, United States - 23_EM | ecosystem: Host-associated > Plants > Roots > Unclassified | place... | reverse complement strand
GGTTTACGAGCCTCAGCACCGGACCCGAAGAAGGATCCTTTTCGGATCCCGGGACGACTTCGATCTGGATGCCGTTGGTTGACGGAACAGAGGGATCGGGAGTAGGGGGGGCTTCGTGTCCGTTTCGCAGCCACGCATCTAGGATGAGTCCTCGAGAAAGGGGAGTAGATGGAGAAGGGGTTGAGGCTGAGAGCTCGAGCGCGGCCCGGGCGACTTGCCAACGGGCTTGGTGGCACCAAACCATTTCCCGGTGTCCAATCCCAGTCCAACACCTCTCCATGCCGGAGGAAAATATCGTCTTTCGAAAGATGCCCCGGGAACTGGGTTCTGGGAGGATGCAAGATTCGGAGGGAACCATAATGTCGGTTGCACCCCCGCAGATCGAGACGATTGGCGTAGGGTCGGAGATGAGGTGTTTGTGATTAGTAGAGTATATGTCCTCTATGCGGTTATCGAAACGGGCAGGCGGAAGGGTGTGTGGCGTCGACATGGTAATAATGGCTGAGATATCTGGGGACGGAAGGAGGGACGTGGCGACCACGCCTCCCATCGAGTGACCCATAACCACCACGGATGTATTGGGAGGGTATAGCGAGAGGATGTAGCGGATCGCGTCCAAGACATACGTGCGCTCCGAGAGGAGCGTGGGCCCGTGGAAGGCGGACAGGTCTTCGTTAAATTCAACGGCGAATACATCCAGCGGTTTACTCGCCGAAGAACGGGAAGAAAAATCGGGCGATATGACATATGGGGAGGAGTAATACTGCCGCGTTGCAGAGGAAGCGATGGAACGCACTTGATGAGATGAACCCGCGTTTCCTGGAATGAAAAGCACAGGCGTTCCGGACGGCTGTGGTGCGTTGAGTTGATGAGTTGTTCATTCCCAACCCGGAAGCGACAAACCTGGTTATTATCCCAGCCTACTTCGCGGTAAAGCCAGAGGGAATATCTTCCGCTCAAACTCGTCCAGGAGGCGTTGAAGCCGCTTTGCAGGATGTACGACGGAGACATGTAGGACATCCGGCAGCCCTGAGGCGACAACTGATCAGGTGTCTGGATGCTCGCCTGGAAACATGTGAAGATTGCGGTGGCAGTGATTATGCCAAGCAGCACGCTGAGCATGCTATGATTCATAGACGGTGTATGCGCATACACCAGGATCCCACGCAGGGCTCCTGGGAGACAATTAGAAAATTAAGAATTCGGTGCTGTTTCGAACGGTCATCAGTATTGTAAACAGCCTTGGGGATACAGTTGCCCACCGCCGACTGTTTTGAAATTGTCAAGGGGGCTGAAGCGCTGACGGGCGAAGATCCAGCCCTTTGATGGGGAGCGATGCACGTGACGTGGAGGCAAAAGCGGTGATCGGGTGGCAGATCGCCTGGGGAGACTCTCGTTTGTAGAGGTGTCGAGGGGGTTTTGGAGAAAACGGAAAGCTGGCTGGGGTGTGCGCCGGGATGGGGAGGAGAGCCGGACGAGGGATGAACTGGCCGGTGGTTTTTGCGTGGTGGTTACGCTTTAGACGGTTCGACGAGAACGTGGTGCGGGTGATCGATCATTGCGATGATCACCACGCTTTTGATGTCGAACGGGAACAGAGGGGTGGGTGTCCCGAGCAGCGGAGGGCTGGTGGTGGAGGGACATGGCGCTCCGGCGCAGCCGCACAGGGACGGGGCAGGGGATGGGGGGCAGAGGGGATGACCCGGAGGCCCTGCATCGGCGCCTGGGGGTGGGTGAGGCTCCTGGGCACGAGGATCGAGCACGGTGGGCCCGGCCGGTGCTGCAGCGGGGCCTGGCGGGGGCTCGCAACCCGCAGAGGACATTCCGCCAGGATACAGAAACGGATTTTCCGCTGGCCCGTCGATATTTCGAGCCGAGTGCGTTCGCGGAGTTTGTAACCGTGGAATGTGGGAAGAAATTAAAACACCGACGCACGCTACCGTCCGCACCTCGCGACATTTAAATCTCTGTTCCTTCCCAAGCTCATGCGCGAATCTTCTGCTCTCCCGGCCAAGGGCAGAAAATCACACCGACCATCAGACGACCCTCAGCAGTCGTCCTCGGCCGCTGAAATGTCTTCGGATTTCTCTGGCAGGCAGGCCTCTGCCTTCTACTCTTGCCTCGCCATTCCCGTCGAAGGCGCTACGCCGATCCAGGATCAGGACCCCCAGCCAAAATCCTCCTCCTCCCAATCCGCCGCCACTCCCAAGCGGGCTCCGCGAAAGTCCAAGACCGACGCTCTCGCAGCAATGCAAATTCAGGCAAACTCTGACGACAAGTCCCAATCATCCTATCAGGTCACGGGTGTCAGAACCTTCGACGACCCCGGGCCACCCATCGCCATTTCGCCCGTGTTGGACATGGGCTCTGTAAAGACAACAAGTCCTCGTTATCCTCCTCCGAGGAAACACCCTCGCCCCTTTGGTTTAGAGGATTGCCCCACTTACTACCCCACAATGGACGAGTTCAAAGACCCCCTGGGCTACATTCGATCCGTATCAGAACACGCCAAGAACTACGGGATTTGCAAGATTGTACCACCAGAGTCGTGGAAGATGCCCTTCACGACCGATACAGAGGTGCCTCCCTCTGCCACATTCTCGCGTCACGCCAGATGCCTCACGCCATTTCTCGATCCACAGATCTTCCGTTTCAAGACAAGGGTCCAGTGTCTCAACTCTATCGAGGCGTCGTCGCGCGCCAAAGTAAACTTCCTCGAACAACTGTACCGATTTCACAAACAACAGGGTAACCCCCGCGTTTCCGTCCCAACGATAAACAACAAGTCTCTCGATCTTTGGTTACTCAGAAAAGAGGTGCACAAGTTGGGTGGCTATGACGCGGTATGCCTTTTTACGTCTTACCTCCCTCCCTCCCTCCCTATTCACCCACCTCCAAGGTCAACAAAGGCAAGAAGTGGGCCGACCTTGGCCGTCTCCTCGGCTTTTCAGGCATCCCCGGTCTCTCGACCCAAATAAAGAACTCCTACACCCGAGTCATTCTCCCATACGAACACTTTTGTGAAAGGGTTCGGAACAACCCTTCCATTTCCAAGGTTGACAAGCGGGTCTCCTCCCCTGATCTTGGTCGCGAATCCAATGCTAATCCGAACACGTCAATGACACTGATGAGCACACGTGGGAAATCACGCACAAGCGCTTCAGCGACACCTAAGCAGAAGGAGAGGGATATCGAACTCACCGTCAAGGAGGAAGGCGCGAGCGTTTACGATGATAACTCGCCGCCCCTGAGCCCACTTAGCTCAGCTTCTAGCACACTTTCTGATCCTCCCGATGATCGGGACGCCCAGGACGCTGAAGGGACCTCGGAGACCACCAAAGGTAAGAGAAGGAAGGAGGACGGTGAAGGCCCCTCCGGAACAGTCATCAACGGAAGGCCGAGAAACGGTCCTCCCCCGACTGAGGTAAAGTCCTGTGCATCCGATATTATTCACACGTTAATGGCGCGGCCCCAGACGCAATGCGAGGTTTGTCATAAGACTGATCGCGGACTCCAGATGCTGCTTTGTGACGGCTGCGACTGCGGTGAGTCATGGTTGCTCGTGTTATCAACACTTCGGTTAAGTTCTCGCAGGATATCACACCTTTTGTTTGGACCCGCCGCTCAGTGTTATTCCCAAGGGGCAGTGGTTCTGTCACACTTGCCTATTCGGAACCGGAGGCGATTATGGGTTTGACGAAGGCGAAGAGCACAGTTTATCCAGCTTTCAGGCTCGGGACAGGGAGTTCCGCCGTATGTGGTTTGCCGCCCATCCGCCGGGTGACCACATCGAGGACGACTCGATCAAGGCGAGGATTGGAAAGGATCTCGTTGTCTCCGAAGACGACGTAGAGAAGGAGTTTTGGAGACTCGTTTCTTCACAGAAAGAGACTGTAGAGGTCGAGTACGGCGCTGATGTGCATTCCACAACCCATGGGAGGTGCGGAATTGTTCTGCGTTCTCCGTCCATCCCTGACGTACCATTTCCCAGTGCTATGCCCACACTCGAGACACACCCTATGAACCAGTATTCGAAGGATCCATGGAACCTGAACAACATCCCCATTCTCGCTGATTCCCTTCTTCGTTTCATCAAATCTGATATATCCGGAATGACTGTCCCTTGGACATACGTTGGGATGGTCTTCTCTACTTTCTGCTGGCATAACGAGGTGAGCGTTCCCCTGTGACCGCCTTGAGCCGTCTCTCACGACGTTTCCAGGACCACTACACGTACAGTATCAATTTTAGTAGGTGCTCAGGTATGTTTCGGAAGTTCTTTATCTTACCATTCTTTAGTGCATTGGGGAGAAACGAAAACCTGGTATGGTGTACCAGGGGACGATGCGGAGCTGTTCGAAGATGCTATTCGAAAGGAAGCCCCCGACCTATTTGAGGCCCAACCGGACCTTCTCTTCCAACTGGTGACACTCCTGAGTCCAAAGCGACTTACAGATGCCGGTGTTCGTGTCTATGCTTGTAACCAGAGGGCTGGGGAATTTGTTATCACGTATCCGAAGGCGTATCATGCAGGATTCAACCACGGGGTGAGACTATATTTAAAATGGTCCTACGACCTCCCAATCACTGACGTTTTCTCTCGCGCAGTTCAACTTCAACGAAGCTGTCAATTTTGCACCCCCGGATTGGTTACCGTTCGGCCTCGACTGCGCGCGCCGATATCAAGAGCATGGAAAGATGCCAGTCTTCTCGCATGACGAGCTCTTGGTTACGGTTACCCAACAGTCCAATTCAATCAAAACGGCGCTCTGGTTCGTGACTTCTCGCCGATCTGATGATGAAAACCCACGCCACAGCTGACATCATACCTTCATTAGGTTGAACGACAGTTTCAAAGAAATGATTGACCGAGAGTTCGCCTTCAGGAGACGTGCTCGTGGTGCCAAGTTCGGTGAAATCCTCATCGAGGAGGATCGCCCAGAGGACCAGTACCAGTGCTCTGTGTGCAAGGTCTTCCTCTACCTCTCCCAGATCACCTGCCAGTGTACGACTCAGGTCACCTGCATGGAGCACCACGAGAAGCTTTGCAAATGTTCCATCTCAAGTCGTGTGTTGAGGAAGCGATTCTCGGACGAGGAACTGACCGAGATCCTCCTCAAGGTCTCCGACAGGGCCCGGGTTCCGGAAGCATGGAGATCGAAACTCACCAACTTGCTTTCATCTACCGCCCGGCCACAGCTCCGTTCTCTTCGCGCCATTCTTGCGGAAGGAGAACGTATCAGTTACCCCATGCCCGAGCTACAGGTTCTCAGAAGATGTGTCTCCCGTGGAAACGAGTGGGTTGAACAAGCCAACATGTTCTTACGCAAGGCGAGTAGGAAGAGGGCCCGCAAGTCCGCACGTCCTGGGGATGTCATCAAACCTGGAGTGTTGGATGATTCATACGACAGGCCGGAGCGGGGACTGGAAGATGTCTACGCCTTGCTGAGGGAGGTAGATGGACTTGGATTCGACGGCCCCGAGTTGGACGCCTTGCGGACTCTGGCAAAGGATGCGGAAGATGTCAAAGCGAAGGCCCGTCACTTTCTCACCGCTTCGGAGGAAGAACGCTCGCGACCAGGTTTTGTCCAGGACTGCGAGAACTTGGGTATTACCGCCTCTTCGCTGAACGTGTACATCCCGGAGTTATTCGAGGTGGAGCAGATTGTGTTGAGGGATCGGTTGATAAAGGATATCGACGACTGGGAGGCTGGGATGTTGATGGATGACGTTCGGAATCTCGTTGCGAGGGCCCGGGCCTGCAGCCTCCCGCCAGACAGTCGACACATGAAGGTTCTCAGCGCGAAACAGGCAGCAGGATCGAGCTGGGAGGATGGGGCCAAGGCTTTGATCGCTCAGCGGGTCAAGAGTATGGACGAACTCGAGGAATTTGCAAAGACGGAGTCTAACGTTCCTGTTGACGGTGCCCTCTTGGATCGTATCACGGGCCTCCACAGTCGGGCGAAGGAGTATCAGAGACAGGCAGACGCTATTCTTCATCGCGAGCCAGGCGTCGTCAAGGTCAAACCACAGGATGCAATGAAGTTGGTCACGCGCGCGGAGGGAAGCTACAACATCCCCTCGGTCAATGACCTCAGGAGGACGACAGACTTTGCGCTTGATTTGGAGTCGAGGTGCGAGATGGTGATGACGGGGACCTATCAGCACGTCGAATCCGATGGTGACGTGTTCAACATGTTCCAGCAGTGGAAGAGCTACGCGAAGGAACACCTCACCATGTTCACCATGCCCAACTTCGAGAAGTTTGAGAGGAGGTTAGCGGATCATTACCGTTGGATAGACCGTCTGCCCTGGAATCACCGTCGGCAGAGCCCAATCCATGCTACCAAGCTTTACGAGGACATCATGCAGGCGACACAGATCAACGACGACACCCCTTCCACGGACGAATATCTCAGCTGTATCTGCATCACACCCGTCCGACCTCCTGCACCTGGAACGGTATCTGATGCGGTCCAATGCGATCATTGCTTCGCCAGATTCCACGGAGCTTGCGCCAGCAGCGGAGGTTCATGTCCGTTTTGCGATCACCACCACTGGAATGGGTCTATTCACAAGGAACGAAACTGGCATTACTCCTACTTGGCCGAGGTTGCTAACGAGGCTACCTTGATCTCCCGTACATACTCTCCCGAGTGGAAGCAGGTGGAGGCCATGGTATTCCGCATCGATCGTCTTGTGCAGCAGGTCGGCCAGTTCCTGAGTTTCGCATCTCATCCCGCCAACCAACGTTCGGAATTGCTGCCGCGAGTCAAGCACTATATGCGCAAACTCTACAAACTCCAGTTCGTCGTTGGTCATTCAGAGAACGTATCGTACGGGCTCGACCTTGCGGGGTTGCACCGACTCCTTGCCACTCAACCCGCTCAACCCAAGAACAGGAAGCGCAAGCGTCCCAAGCTTACCTTCGGCCAGGACTATGACAAGGACTGGACGGACGGGACCAGATGTATCTGCCGTGGTCGCACGGAGTACCTGATCAACTATCCCAAAGTCCAATGCGAATCCTGCCAGAGGTTCTATCACAGCGGGTGTGTCTTCTTCCCGAACAATCATGCGGATCCGTCCAAGAATATCTTCACTTGCCCTCTCTGCTGCCTGAGGAAGAACAAGAAATATCCTTATTCGGAGGTCCGGGTGCGCAGCGTTGGTAAGTGCTTCCTTCGCTGGCCTACTGAGCTTGCATGCCGACCGAATCCTTAGATCCCCCGGACATGGATACCTACATCGACACCGAGAGCATGTTGTCTTCCTCCTCAAAGTCCGTCATATTCAAGAGGCTTCCCCGCCCTTACACACAAACTCTTTTCGTCGAACTGGTCAAGTACACGCCTGGAGATACCTCCCCGCCAGAACCTCAACCTCCCCCTTTGTCCAGACCTCGTTCCGTTGTCGATGACCAACCATCACGCCACTCCGTCCCCCCTTCTCCTCATCACATCAGACCCCAGTCTCCAGAGCAGAATAGACTCGTGCCTCCTCCTCCGCCGTGGTCCAGCAGGTGGAGCAATGCTGCTACTGCCGCTTCACCACCGACCGGAGCTCCTTCCACCTCTACTCCAGCATCTCCCCCCCTGTTACCATTGCCTGGGCGCGAGTTGAGGGAACCTCCCAGAGGCATGCCGACACCACCTGTTTCTTTGAAGCGCAAATATGACGAAGAACCTGTGGTGGACTCTCGGCCACTTCCGCCGTTCCACAGTGACTACGACAGGCGAGGATTGAAGCGAAGAGAGGACGAAGGCCCCATTGACGTGGATCGTTCGCGATCCCCGGCTAGTTACTATAATGCCACTTCTACTAAGGAGTACATCGACCGCAAGTTTACTTCCAATGGCGTTTTGGGTCCCAATAGGGATCGAGAACGCGATGTTCGCGATGACGGGCGGGATCGGTCACCCCCTATCCTGCCTCCCTTGGCCGTTAGGGATGTTATTCGAATTCCTGTGAAGCGGAAGTATGAGGATACCACTCCCGGTCACGAAGATCGGTTGCTTCCTAGCCCATCATCGATGCAACCATCCCCGAAGCGTCGCTTAACCGGCAGCGGCGTCACCCTTCCACCTCCCCCTTCATCAGCTTCACCAGTGCCTCCTCCTCGTCATCCCCCGACCCTTTCCCCTTCTCTCGCGATGATAGTTTCCCCAACCTCCACAGAACCTCGGCCGTCTCCACGTGAACGACGACCTTCAATTACATCCTACCCGTCCTCCGTTTCTGCTCCCAGCAATCCGACACGGTTGCCTCCCATGGCCCCTTCTTCCCCACAAAGGCTGATTTACAGAAATTCCTAACTTGTCCGTTGGTGCCTTCGGTGGTCGAATCGCTTTCTTTCCTTTCTTGTACTTTTATGTTTAGGGTTGCCCTTGCCACTGTTTTCTCTTTCGTTTTCCGCATGCATGTTTTCTTCTAGGGTATCCCATGACGTAATCCAGCGTATCAAATTATGATTACCGATCGAAGTTTGATGGTTCGCCCGAGTTCCTTTTAACCGCCATCTTCTCATCCCGTGGAGGCTCATAGTCCGCCTACTCTCTCTTCGCACCCCCCTTGGCTGTTCGGCAGCTGATAGATTCGGTCAGCTGCATTTCTGCCTCAGCATGTAACTCGGACCACGGTCTTATGTTTATCGAACCAGTTCGCAGAACACTGCAGAACACCCTTTGACTCTTACTTTAAAAAGCTCAACAATGACCCCTGGTCCCAGCGAATCACCCATTCTTTCTAGCTCGCCCCTCTCCGTCCGCGCCCCTTCTCACTCTCCCGTTCGTCACCGAACCAGCAGCACCCACGATGCTGATGCAGACGTTGAAGGACTTTCCCGTTCGTTTGGTTCAAGACATTCGCCGACCCTCGGCCGTTCACACGCGAGCCCGCTTGATCCCGATGTTCGCGAGCGACAGAGGGCCATGGACGCCGACATGGCAATACAGCTTTCGAGGGTTCGGAGCGCTACCATTAGTCAACGCTGCCCAGGTCCCCCAACAAGTGCGCGGAGGCGATCGGACGAATTCACACCGACCTACAACCGATATCCGCACTCCTCAGGACCCGAGTTCCCGTTCCAGGAACCGGAGCAGTCACTGAACGGAGACCAACTGGATTACGGTGGACCAACAAGGAGGGACCCCGGCGAGAACCAGTCCCGAATAAACCTCTCACCCTCCGTTCATCTCGGTCATCAAGAGCATGATGATTCACACGTGGTATCACAAGTTCCTGATCATCGCGACATCGACATGGATTCCACAGGTTTAATCCCTGTTCCGTCCATGGGCGAGTTACCCATGTATCGACCCATGTCAATACAGCACACTCATCCCAGATGGGATTTTTCTGCCATGGAGGAATTTGCCAAGGCAGAGAAAATTCGGTTGGGGATACGTACACCCCAGACGTCATTTCCGATACCGACGAATCATCTCCGTCCTTCCCAAGGGGTGGAAGGTGATATTGTTGATGCCGACGCAACAATTAGTACCTCTACCGGATTCACACTCCCCGCTCGACGGCCTCGAGAGCGTAAACTCAGTACTTCGAACCCCGGCAATACACGAAGAGGGAAGATGGCTTTATTCGAACAGGCAATTAACAATTCCTCAGGGAGACCTCCGTTATCGGCCCATATCAGTATCCCCGGGATCCCAGAAAGAAACACACCCTCGTCATCCGAAAATATTCCAGCACTTACAGGTGGTCACGACAGACCATACCGGTTCTCCTTCTATTCCAACGCACTATCCCAAACGATCCACTCGAGGAGCCTGAGCGAGTTGCCTGCCGAAGGACAATCATTCGAAGAATTGTTTACTGGAATCCTCCCTCCTGAACTACGGTCAAGCGCTCCCCAATCTAGTTCCACTTCACCAGGAACAAATGGAAACGGGAACAACAAAAGTGCCTCCACAGACTTTGCCACTCGGATAGGGTTGGAGGATCAGACGAAGAAGGGAAATGGCGATCCAGACTCAGAGACGGCTACATGGTGGTTAGATGTCATGTCGCCGACTGACGAGGAGATGAAGATGTTGAGTCACGTAAGTTTACGACGCTTTGGCCAAAAAAAACCTTGCAACTGATTAACGTATTTTCTAGGTTTTTGGTATTCATCCTCTGACAACTGAAGATATTCAAATGGAAGAGACACGTGAAAAAATCGAACTATTCCGCAACTACTATTTCGTCTGTTTCCGGGGTTTCGACCAGGATCCCTATAGTCCAACCCACCTAGACCCCATCAACATGTACGTGGTAGTGTTCAGGGAAGGAACTCTTTCTGTAAGTGGTTTTCTCTCCAACACCCCGCATCAACCTTACACGCGGCGTTCTAGTTCCACTTCCGCCCAACACCTCACCCGCAGAACGTGAGAAGGCGGATCAAACAGCTCAAGGATTACATTAACGTTACTTCGGATTGGATCTCCTACGCTCTCATCGACGATATCACCGATGCGTTTGGTCCCCTGATTCAGAGCATCGAATATGAAGTCGACAGTATTGACGAGCTGGTATTGATTCTGAAGGACGCTGAACAGAGCGACATGTTGAGAAGGTGCGTGACCCAGAAACATCTAATGCTTCCCGACAACTGAACCGGTGCAACAGGATTGGGACCTGTCGGAAAAAGGTCATGGGCTTGTTGCGCCTCATGGGTAACAAGGCCGACGTCGTAAAAGGGTTGGCAAAGCGATGTAACGAGAATTGGAGGGTGGCACCTACCTCCGACATTGTATGTCCTGTTCATCTCCGGATTTTGTTAGCCTTGTTAAAAATCATTCCAGGGGCTTTATCTCTCCGACATCCAAGACCACTTGATTACGATGACCCAGAGTTTGAACCACTACGAGAAAATTCTTTCTCGCTCCCATTCTAACTACCTCGCCCAAATCTCCATCGAGATGACAGATGCCAACAACCAGATCAACGACGTTCTGTCGAAGCTGACCGCGTTGGGTACGGTGCTCATCCCTATGAACTTGGTCACCGGTCTCTGGGGTATGAATGTCCATGTTCCCGGCCAAGACGTTCCTGTGAGTACGGAACGCTCTATCTGGGATGTGTCTTCCTCATCACGTTCATTTAGGGATACGGCTGGTTCTCTGCGATCATCGCCTTCCTGGCAGCCTTCGCTGTGATCGGCGGCTGGTCCGCATACAAACTAATGACTCGCTGACCGTCAATGACATCCCTTATCTTATACGTGCCTTTCCACGCACCTGATATCTTATAACGTGCGAGTTACGCACGCTCCTACACCATCTACCTGTATCACGACTTGGTTATTTATCACTATTTGGTCATTTCCTACTAGTACCGTTACTTCATGGAGCTGTAATCTACTTCCTCGAGGTTTGTCTTTTGTGGAGTTGAATTGCTCTGTGTTGAGCAAGGGTTTCTCGTATTTATGCCCACCTCAAGAATTACACTGAAGGATATTACCCGACAAGTTGGAGGCCGGAGACAAGCCTTGGGATTATAATCTACATATACCAAACAGACACTCTTCGCTGTCGTGTTCTTCCTGATGTCACAGCTGCTTGCTAGAATCCATGACGCAGAAAGCACGGCTTTGTATGCATGCCAGGTAACAAAGCCGGTTTCGGCGTTGTAGACCACCATCTATATACACTATGAGCTCACCCGTCCTGGGTCGCGGAAACACATCAATGTACCATTAGGGAAAAGGATGGGGGAATGCGACGGAACTGATGTACAACCGTAGGGATAATGATACGGATAAAACGAAACATGGGGACAGGAAGGAACGGAAGGTGGTGAAAAGATGGGTGAAACAGTCCCCGTAGGTTATTTCTTGCGTAGCTGGGCGCGCAGGTTCTCGTTCTCCGTTTGAGCGGCGTTGAGCTCCTCGAGCAACGCCACACGTTGAGTCTGTTCAGACATCCTCATCGCCTCGATCTCCTCGTTCGCATTCGTCAACTTACCCTCGACCAGCGCAAGTTGGGCTTCCATCTGCTTTCGGACTGCGTTCGTCACCGATGTGATTTCATCGGCAAGAGATAGGCTCTGTGCGCTGAGAGAAGCATTGGCGGCGGTGAGCTGACGGCAAGTATCCGCTAGTTCAGCAGCTTGTTCTTCCAACTCCCGCTTTTCGGCCTCGAGTCGATCTAACGCCTCCTGGAGTTGTGCTACGTCGTCCAGCCTGTGTTTTCCGGTCAATAAAAGCACCAAAGTAAGGTAATAATCGGGTGTTTTACAGTTCAGCATTCTTATCTGATAGAGCAGAATCCCTGTCTTCGAGCATCTTGACTTGCTTCTGATAAGTCTCGAGCGCGGCGCTTGCGTCCATTGCCAACTTCTGCGCCCTCTCTGCGTTCCTCTTCAGTAGGTCATGGGCTTGGGCGAATCGTACAAGCCGCTCGATCAACGCTCTATCGTCCGCGATTAGAGACTGAACCCTTGACACGAAGGCTTCGATGGTAAATCCAGTTATCGTTGACCCAGGGGATCCCGGAGTGGCGGGCCGACTTTGTGTTTTGGTGCTATCGTAGAGCGCCTTGAGGCTTCGGACGTCCATCTCGGAAAGAGATTGTTTCAGCGGACTACCCGTCGGTGATGTGGGAGAAGTTGTCCGGAAGCGATTCTGTCCGAGTTTCGCTGCGCGAGCTTCGGCGGAAGGGAGAATAGCCCATACAGGAGCAAGAGTGGCAATCAGCGTCGCCGCATCACCTTTGTATTCGACTGTCGTCGTGGTCATTGAGGTCTGTTGAGCGATGAGTTCGACGATCCTATCAGATTGCTCCTGTAACGTCCGTTAAACAGACGCATCAAGTTGATGGAAACGAATGACAAACCCGTGATTGATTTTCGAGATATTGAACTTCCTTCCTCAGTCCCTCGGCCTCAGCACGAGATTCCCTGAGCGTGTTGGAAAGTTCCCGTTGCTCACGCACGGAGTCACGAAGTTCTCGAACAGTATCCAAGGCATTCTCGACAAAGAAAGAGATCGATTCAGCAAGGACGGGAATTGTCGTGTCAGAATCGCTTGGGAGGGGTATATCATGTTCTTGAACAACAGCCCACAAGGTAGCTGACGCCTCCTCTGTGGGAGCCAGGTCATTCGCCCACGTGGCCTTTTCAAGCTCGAAACGAGTGTTGACCTTAGTCAATTCCAGATCCTTGGCCCGAAGGGCGGCGTCCATCTCTGCTTTGAATTTGGCAAGCTCCTGTTCCTTGAGCAGAACCTGTTTACTCGCTTCAGATGCCTCTCCATTCCGCTGGTCCGCGGCTTCTAACTGTTGTTGGAGGATCTCGACCTGCCCCTTCCTCTCCTCCAGTTCAGCTCTTGTCGACTCCAGGGCTTCTTTTTGTCGCTGCAATTCCTCAGCTTCTCCCTTGTATCGTGCAAGTTCGATCCCGAACGAGCGGGTCTGTTCTTCAGCCGTTTGAAGCTCCATCTCGAATGTTGTTTGAAGTTGCTCCTTCTCCAGCTTTAGCAACGACAGGTCTCGAGCCAGATCAGCTTGGTGCTTATTCGCTTGGGTGAGCTCGCGGGTAACAGCACTAAGTTTCTCCCTGAGGGCTGTGAGATCCTTATCTGATGGGGGTTTCTTGGGTGGTTGGGGCACTACCGTATCCGAATGGCCAGCAAAGAAATGCTCGAATTTGGTGTGAACGGGCAAAGACCTAGGATCAATAGGGGAGCCCGTGCCTGAAGGGAAGGACGAGCCATTCAACATTGGTGATTGGGCGGAATGATGAGATTTCTCGAGACGCTTTAGTGAGTAGCTGAGGACACTGGCTCGGTGTTCCATTAGCCGTCTGTGAGCGTCGTTGACCTGATCGGAGAGTTTCCAGACATCCTTCTGAACGCTCTCGACTTTGGAGTTAGCCGCGTCGACCTGTTCGGTGGTTTGCTTGGACACGTTCTTGTACGGTGCATTGACCTTGGCCAATGATAAAGCGGCATCACGTATTTTGGTCTCGAGGGTCAGCTTCTTTTTAAGGCCAGCCAAACGTGATGATAAGGCTTGATACTCCTACGTGTGCTATTTGAGGGACCAGAATCGGTTGAACCATTGGCTATTACGGACCTTCTTGAGTTCTTCCACTTGCTCAGAACTCAAAATTTCATGTCCCTGGCATTCCGCAACTGCTTCGGAGGCCAACAAACTGAGTAGCAGTTCGTCGCGTGTGCTGTTGGCGTTCCCGCCGTTCTTGTGATCGACCGCGGGCGGTATGGCGTTTGGAAGGGGTACTCGGGTTGTTCTGTGTGGGGAGAGGGTAGGTTGGACGGAGTCTGCTCGAGATGACGAAGACCGGGGTTGGTCTTCGTCCTGAGGCCGCGGTCTTTCTCGCTTAAGGAAGAGAGGGTTGGTTGTGGCGACGGGGGACTCTGTCAAGGCATCGGTTGCTTGTTCGCCATCTGTCGGTGGCCACGATGGCTTGTTGCTGAGGGAGAGGGGTGATATTGAGACGGCGGGAGTGGGTTGTGGTGGATCTGGACTAGCAGTATTGCCTGTCAGAAAGCGTCGGACGCCGTTCATGACGGTGTCGGGAGAAAACCATCACTTGCGTTCCGCCGTCGTGGTCGCGGACGTCGGCCATGTCCTTCACCTTCCAATGGCCACGGTTCTCAGACCAATTTCACGAGAACGCGATCCAGATGCTCGACTCTGCTCTCAACAAGGGAAACAAGCCACCGGTCATCGCAGACAGGATCGAAGTCGTCGAACTCGAGATGGGCTCACAGGTGCACCCGCCCCAGCAGTCGGAACATTCGTCTCCATTTTCTAACCACCGTTCCTTCAGCCCCCAGAACTGGAGATTCGAGATATTGGAGAGCTGACCACAGATCAGTTCCGAGGCATATTTCGTCTAACATACTCGGGTGATGCCCACCTCGTGCTCCGGACTAAGGTCCAGGTGCGCACGACCGCCCGTAATAGTACCTATATGGTCTGAACGTACTCACAGGCGAACCCACTGAACCACAAGCAACCCGACATCCATCTGATGACTGGATCGCGAGGCATGCTTGCTGCCAAACAACCCCTCGTTGTTCCCATGCTGCTCCGGCTATCCCATTTCAAACTCAACTCATATGTTGTTCTCGTCGTTTCCAAGCAGAAGGGCATCACTATCGTGTTCAAGACGGACCCTCTCCAACATGTCGACATTAACAGTACCTTCGACTCGGTAGCAGTCATCCAAAAGTTTATTCAGAGGGAAATCGAGGGTCAACTACGACAGATGTTTAGAGAGGATTTGCCAGGGATCATCCACCGCCTCAGCCAACAGTGGTTGAAGGCAAAGGTCGAGGCCCCCTACCTATCGAGACGTACAGTTCCCCAGGTACCCCGTCCGCTCTCTTTACATGAACCAACCTCCCCAGCTTTTTCTTCATCACTGTCTCTGCAATCAGCTCCTGCCTACTCTGTTGCTGCTCCCAGTGCGTTTGGGCTCGGGCGTCCAAGATCAGTTTCTGGCCTGTCCACCTTGAGCCACCGTTCTACTCCCAGGCCTCTCCAAACTCCAGTCACGGATCTGGAATCACCCACTTCGTTCCCGGAGATCGAGAATTTTGACCCCACCTATGGTCTGCGGCCGGAGGGACTCCCGGTAAAGAGTCTGTTCAACAACTTCAGCAAACTTTTCTCGCCGAGGAAAGGACTTGCAGAGCTAACTGAACACTTGGAAGAGGTGGATGAACTAGATGAACTAGCTAGTTTTGCCGACAGCGTCCCGATTACTCGACCTTCAACTCCCTCTATCGCTTCTGAGAACCCCCAGGACTACGAAACCATTCTAGCAGTTGGAGGTGGTACGATCACACGACCTAGGGTATACCTTTCACAATCTCAGGTGCAGAGCCCTGTCGGTACGACACCTGCGACTCCAATCCTCCAGGTGCCACCACATCTCCGCCGCCCATCCCCGTTGGAATACGAGGCTTCTCCACACCTGCGCGGGTCTTTACCACAACGGCAACCCACCATATCATCCCCTCTGGCCAACCCACAGTTCGATCCATCACATACCCACACATCCCCTCTTTCACGATATTCCAACCCAGAACTACCTCCCCTCTCGTCTCCCTCATCGACGAGTTTCGTTCCACGACGGGCGGATACTCGTGCACCACTCCCCACCCCACCTCCATCAGAAACTTATACTGATCCCGGTAACTCTCCCTCCCACAGGCGTCGACAGAGTGAAGATCGACGATCATCGATATCCTCCTCGATCCCGGACCGTTTCGACACTACCTCGCCAGGCCTCCACGGAAGCTTTGGGCCGGAACCAGATCCGCAGATTATCCTCCGTCCCTCACTCAATGAACACGTCTTCAAACTTTCCACCCTCACCCACTCCAATCACACGCTATCCCCGTACACACGGTCTTTGGAACACTTTGCTGTGCGTAGTGGGCCACCGAAGACCTCCGCGACCTCCGGAGTCGGGGGTGGGCCATCGGATAGGCCACCGCAGGTGAAAGTGAAGGCGAAAAGAAAGAGGATTTACCGTGTTGGTGGGAAGAAGGAACTTGAAGAATCTCCTCAGCCGAAGTTCCCTCCTGCACCGGCACCAGAATTTGACGAATCGGATATGGATCGATACTTCAAGTGGAGGGATGAGGTCGATAAACATAATCAGATCGACCCAGATGACCAACCTTCCCCTCCAGGAGAGTTACCCCCCACTCAGTCAACCCCACAACCCCAGCCTACCCAACTCCGGAAACGGCACCTTCAGTATTCCGAGCCCTTACGATGACACAATGATAACCCTGAAAGCAGGCTCGATTTTGTTGGTTTCCCACTGGTGTCAGTCATTCCTTTGGTCGTCGTTTCGCTATGCACTTCCTGGTTGCTCTTCTTGTCTGTTGTTTAGATTTGCTCTCTGGATTCGCTCAACCCCAACTCATGGTAGATACAAAGGGAAAACACTTGACAAAGTATTTATTAGATAGTCCGCACTCGCATCCCCCGCTAGGTAATTGTTAGATTTTGTACAGCAAATATGTAGTTCACGCTCCCATACCTTCGCACCCAACTTTAGCCCTCTTTGCCTCACAAACCAATACATGTAGCCAGTTATCTTGGATGCTGTGGTTTGACTAACGGAAAAAGTTCCACATGGCCTGAAGTTATTTGGGCATGAAGGATGGTCCCAAGTTCCTGTACACATCCGTCGGTGTGGCAGCCGGTTTAGGTGGAAGTGAACCTTCTCCTGTCATGAGTGGTATCTGAACGGTGCCAAGAACAGGTGAGGTCGCAACTTCCTCAAAGTCCTATCCCAGGAGCGCTCAGTATGGATCTCTAAACAGATGAAGCAGACTCACATCAACGTGCATGCTAGGCAGTCGGCTCGTATTCTGCCTTGTCTGGTTACTCTGCCTCAACTCCCTGAAGTCATTCTTCAGGTACGTCTTTGTCAGTCCCGTCACAAGCGGAGACCGTAGAATCGTTGACGGAGATATGTTCGCCATTCCGATGACCGCGTCTTGGGCTTGTGGCTTCGGTGGGGGTGTCCCTGGCGGGGGTTGTGTATCCGCGACTCGGTGAACGATATCGTGGATCTCCGAAAATGAGTAGGATAATGTAGATGGGAGTTGAATAAGGCTGGTGAATTCGGTGGGGTGTTGGAATGAAGGGGCTACCTTCGATTGCAGGAGCTCGACTTTTTCTGGAGGAATTTCGGAATTGATATTTTCCAGAAGTTCGGAAAGATGTGAGCCCGTCAGTCCGGGAAGTTCGACAGGGCCTTCGCTACGTTCTGTCGTAACTTCAAGGATACATACGATCACCGCCGCTAATTGGATGTCCACCATGAGGGTCGAAACCAGCGCACTGGCCATCGCTCCAACCTCTGGTTGCATTTCAGTCAGTTTTTCTTCCGGGAGCTTCTTTAGCAGGTCTGGTATAGGGTGCAAGTTGGATACGAGATCAGTAACCGAGAGGTCGCTCTGCTGTGCGGTGCGTAGTAGGGTCGAAGAAATTGCGACGATCAAGGTCGCGTCATCGAGTTCCGGGCGGCCAGAGGCAATGCGGTAAGCGATATCGGTGGCGTATGGTGTCGTGTACCGATGTTGGAGGAGCCAGTCCAGACATGAGGACAGCAGGCTAAGCATTTCTGGTGAAGATTCGATGAAGTCCAGTGACCAGCTCGACACGCTTGACGACGGCAAAAGCAAGTCCCCAAGCAACCGAAGGTACAGCACGACTCGATATAGCAGAATGTTAATCCCGTTCGGGTATTCATCCGCGTTTTGAATGAGGTGGTGGAAATCCTTCATACTCTCCAAGACCAGCCACTCTCCCACCCCCACCGCTCCATCATCGAGGTTCACCAGGCGTTTAATAAGGTGCCCCTTACTCTCTACATCTAGGACCACGAAGAAAACGCGTAGTTCGGTTAGGACGCTGGGGATGACACGTTGGACCCAAAGTCCAGTATACTCGTCGTGACCAAGGATCTCGGGGTCGGGGAAAGGGATGATGTGATCGACGAGTGTGAAAGTCTGTTGGAGTTGGTAGATTGGATCGATTTCGCCATCTCGCAGAGCATGCACGAGGATCATCCGGAAGATTATCTCTGAGACGTGCCTCGAGCCGACGGAGACATCGAGGTTAGCCAAAGTTTTGAGCGAGATGATACAAATATCGCGCGTTTCCCTGACGACAGCAGCAACGGGATCCGTGCGTGAAAATATTGCATCGGCGGCATCCGTGCAAGAAAAGAGGTCGACAGTGTTTGCAGTCCATTCCCGTATGACGCGTGTCGGGGGGAGGTAAGAGGATGCAAGGCGGGTGAAGAGGACCAGAGTCTCGTTGACGGAATGGAAGGTCTGATCGGTGAGTTTATGAGATTTGCGGGGGGGTAGCGCGAGGCCGAATTGTTGTTTGATTTGTCGGACAAGAGCTGAGTACACCTCGCCAAGATGGATTACAACCCCTTGTACCCGTGTTCCCCAGCTGGATTCCAAGACCTTCCATTCTCCATCGTCGTTGTTCCGGATAACGAAATCAATGACAGCCAACGAGCAACGCAAAATGCGGAGGTTTCGGAAGTCGCCTAGATCCCCGCCTGGGAGTCCGGCAAGTTCTTCCAGAGCGCATACGAGCCCACCATCCGCGATGTTAGCAAGCTTCCGCAGAGTTAAACGCTCCTCCTCCGTAATCACAGAGAGTGGTTGACCCAGTGCGAAGATACACTGGACGATGTCTTGCGAAAGGAACGCTTGAGGATCATTGGCCAAATTGAGGATGATATTCTCGACGTCCATGCCCGCCCGCGTTGGAGCATCATCTCCGTGGACCATGCACTCCAATCGGAATGTCATTTGAGGGATCAGCAAGAAATGGTTCACAATCTAGGAGGGGATGAGTGAACATCGAACTATGTTCCCGACACTCGCATACCTCTCGGTAGCCGTCAATGGTTTGCCATAAACGGAGGATGCCCAGCACTCGTTCGCGACAACGAGCGTTCGGGAGACTGTCCGACCATGCGTAGACTGCGATGCATAATGCCACGCTTACGTATGCCTTGACAAAAGCCAGGAAATCTTGGTGATTCGTAGGAGCTGGGGGGTCTTGCAGGAGGCTCGGCGGATGGGGAAGCGGGGCTGCGGTTTCATGGTTAATCTGTTCAAATATGTCGGGATGAGCTATCATGGATTCCAGCCAAATTCCAAAGGCGAGTTCATGGGTGCCAATGTCTTTGAGCAGCGCGGCAGCGGCCGCGAAATCCCCGTCGGAATTTGAAAGGGCGTCACTCAATGCATGCCATCCTTGGATTCGATCTAACAACTTTGTCGCATCCGAACTGGTGTCTGGATCCCCGACATATATATTCCGAACGTCTTGAACCATATCAAGGAACTTTCCAGAATCGAGATGTCGTGCAACGTCGACGTTGGTCGCGGCTTGAGCAAGTTTAGACATTGTGTACTTGTCGAGATGAGAGGGCTCGATGATCTCGGTTAAGTCAACCTTTGCCTATGCTCTACAGTCAAGTTCACAGTGAGAAGGAAGGTTAAGCGAGGAGACATGCCAAGATAAGCTTGGTCAACTCCGGGTTTTGTGAAGCAATGTTCGACAGTAGGCAAGCAAGGCGATACGACTGATCACTGTCCTGGGAGCACAGAGAACCGTTGAGATAGTTTCACCCTTCGAGCAGAAGAAAGCATACAGGTGGTCCAATGACGCTGGAGATCTTATCAGCAAACCGAGAGAGCTGATCGGAGGTCAATTCATCAGAGATCTGCTCTGTCGTGAGCTTGACCGCTTTCTCCAGACTAAAGTCGGCTATGTCTTGGCCGAGATCCACATACAAATACGGGAAATCAGGGTGCTCCCAGTCAGCGTCAGAAGGTTTGACGCAATACATCAAGCGAACTACAATTGCCAGTGAAGGGGATTCAGGAATCAAATCAAGGAGTTGTCTTGCGACCGAGGTAGGATCTTTGGCATTGGCGGGGTCGAGGGAACCAGTCAGAGGAGTGTGCTCCACGGCAGGGAGCGGGTTTGGGCGGTAAGCGAGCGGTAAGGTAGGCTGTTCTGTGGCCAGGTCTCCATATATCGCGAGAGAGAGAGATTCGAAGGCCCCTCGGAAAATCACGAATCGCGTTGCGTACTGTGAGATGATCAGCAGGTGTATGACGTGACCACGTCGAATCCAACCTCGATTGACATATCCACAAGAAATTCGGCACGGTCTCCAGCATATGGGAGCACAGAGTGAACAAGCTCGTTCGTGGGTTTCGGTCGCAGAGCGGGATCCACAGGCATCATCGGAAGGATGTTGAAATAAACATTGAGATAAAACGCGGCAGGTTCCGTCTTCCTGTTCTGATGGTGTTAATCGCCAGCATTCGTGAAGGGGAAAATCGCGGAAACGCACGCGACTACGTCCGGACACTGGGCAAATGGCTGGGTACCGGTAGGAAAGATCCTGATCGTCTTGACCCGCACCGGCGCATTGAATCTGATGGCTGCAAGTTGAGAACTACCGGACGGCTCGAGAGTGCACCATTCCAGTAACATAGCGGATAGCCGTGGCCAAAAGAGCGCGTTCGCGGCTCGAGTGACCGGGAATCGGTGGGTGTGTTGGCCTGTGTTGGCTGGCTCGGGCGAAGCTATACTCGGCTCACGTGGCGCAACAAGCTCTCCCAAATACCACTACCCTCCCTCTCCCCCGGAAACCGTTTCTCCTTTCGATTCTCTCTTAACCTTGAGCTAGCGGAAGGGTATGACGACGATGACCACGCAGACGGGCACTCCAACGCTCTCGCTACCAGAGAAACCCACGACCCAAACCAAACATCGGCAGAGGACGAGAAGCGGAAGTCTTTTGAAGGTCGAACAAGTCGGCGAGGGTTCCGCGGAACAGGACTTGGACCGGAACCTCTACGTGAATATAAATGCAGACTGGGTGAACATGAAAGGTGGTCAAACCCCGTCCATTGCCTCCACCCGATCTCATAGGTTTACCCTCCTTAGGCGCCTGGCTCGTTCACCCCGTCCTCGTCTTATGCGGAAAGATCGTGATTGACACCATCCCAGGAATGAATCAACAGATTAGCTGGACGCTAACAAATCTGCTCTATCTACTCGTGAGTTTCGCCCACTGACTGCGCTCGCGTAGCTCGCGTGACATATCTGACGCCGCGCAGTTCTCGTACTTTGTCTTTCATTGGGCTACTGGGATTCCGTTCCAATCCGACCTGCACGGCGGTGCCTATGATGAACTGACGCTGTGGGAACAGATCGACGGAGGAGCCCAATACACGCCAACGAAGAAATGGCTCATCACGTTCCCCATCATTCTGTGAGCATTATTCCGGATCATGGTTCACGCAACTAATGCCCACACCTCCAGGTTCTTGTTGTCTACCCACTACACGCACTACGACCCATGGTTATTTGCAATGAACTTGATTGCTTTAATTGCGTTGTTGATCCCGCGGTTACCACAGGTAACTGTAGCTCCTGCAGAAAGGAAAACATGAGCTAATCGATGGCTTCAGTTACACCGTCAGCGGGTGCGCTTCATGATGGAAGACCAGCAGCAGTCCGGCATGTCTACGCCCGTCGAGGCTACGTTTGCTGCTTCTGGTTCTACCACGCCGGTTGATGGAAGGACTATCCCCCTAACTATCAAAGAGTCTCATTTCCATTGACGGGACTGTTTCCATGAAATTTCTCCTCGCTGGGCCGTGGTGGGGGTTTGGTGTATCCAGTGTCGTATATCCCGTCATTTCGGACTACTTACTAATATTCAAGCTTCAAGTACCATTCAATCCATGATGTCGAGCTCCCTTGCAGTGTATTTAGTCAACCCACCAGCGACGTGTTCTCTTTAATGTTCCCTTTTGGTTCCGGAATATCCCCTCACGTGGGTATGGTTCACGCAGCAATCGTGGGAAGATTTACGCGATAACCGAACTTCGCGCAGCCCTCATAATTGTTGGGGATCGTTGACTCTTACATACTTGCCCGTAAATCTCTCGCTCACCTCCCACCATGATCATCCCGTCACCCACTGTCAAACCTGAACCCGAAGTCCAAGCAGGATGCTGGTCTGGATTCAAACGATCTGTCCGTGGGAAGAGATCCACCACGAGGACCAAGTTGCCTCCTGGAAGGCTGACTGCGGACCTTGGCAGTGCCCAGCCACAACTTGTATGTCATCATCCCAGGTGCATTAGGCGGATCCTAACATTCGTTGGACGCGTAGCCCGAATACACCTACGCCACCTCGTGCGACTTCTGTGCACATGGCGATCACAACCGTTCCGCAAACTGGTGGCCGGCGGACAAACCCCCTTCGTACTCTCCCATGGGTGGAAATGAAATTTTCCGCCCGGATGTGATGAAGACGATCGAGGAGACCCTAACTACTTTGAGTAGTGAGCTGAGGGAACTGAGTCTCAAGATTCACGGTGGGTGATCTCTTGACGGATGTTACTCCCAGTCTAAATCCATAGCGACGCTGCACAGACCACCCCGAACTCGGTTTCCAAGAAAAGTCCGTTTCTAGGTCCATTTTTCTTTCGCCTTTGCCTTAACATCAGTTCATTGCAGATATGCACACGATACCCTGACGCAGTTCATGTCTTCCAAAGGCTGGGAAGTCACGAAACACTATCTGGGACTCGACACCGCCTGGCGCGCCGAATTCGCCATCGGCACTGGGGGCCGCACACTGGGGGTTAACTCTGAAATGGACGCCTTGCCTGGAATTGGCCATGCGTGTGGGCACAATTTGATCGCCATCGCGGGTGTGGGCGTCGCTCTGGCGGTTAAGACGGCTCTGGAGAAACACAGCGTCCCGGGGAAGGTCGTTTTGCTCGGTACACCCGGTGCGCCGCATTGTTTTTGGATGTTTCTGTTGTCTTGGACTCATTCACATCCATCTAGCTGAGGAAGGTGGAGGGGGCAAGATTATCCTGATAGAACGTGGTGGTTACAAGGATATGGATGCATGTGTGATGTACGTGCGGCCTCTTGCCTTTGACCACATCCGCCCTCACACGTCTTGTAGGTGTCATCCTGGGCCCGGCCCCTCTGGTTCGATTGGGACAGGACCATCGCTCGCCGTCCAGACGATCCAGGTAGAGTACTTCGGGCACACGTACGTATATTTTCGACCACAACGAACTGCTGAGCTTATGAAACCTTTAGTGCACACGCTTCTGCTGCTCCATGGGAAGCAATAAACGCTCTGGATGCGGCATTCCTCGCCTACTCGAACGTCTCCGTTCTTCGGCAGCAGATGCAGCCAGACCACCGCGTACACGGAATTGTAGAAGGAAAGGATTGGGCTCCAAACAGTACGCTCATGACACCGTTGGGACGGGATTTCCCGTGTTGACGAGCTTATTTTTAGTCATCCCTGACTACGCAAAAATGAGATGGTTCGTTCGTGCCCCAACAGGCGCTCAATTGAAAGTTTGGTGTAAGCGGGTCGTCAGCTGTTTCGAGTCCGTGCCTTTCCATCAATCATGGTCCCCCCATACTCATTCGCGTAGGGCCGCCGCACTTGCGACAGGATGCAAATTCACGATCACCTATGGTGAATTTATGTACGATCTTCTCCAAAATCCAGTCCTTGGTGAGTTCCTGCGATCGAGAAGCATCGCGGCCGGCACTCAAATTAGTTGCGTCATCTAGCGGAGGAACTGGTTTCGACCCTGCACAACAGGTACGGGATGATTGGAACCTCTAGCGAAGGGGCGATCGGGGGGTCTACCGACTTTGTGAGATTGCCCTTTAGTTGGTTTTGTAGATATTCGGACTGACGTGCTGATATAGGGCAATGTGACTTATGAACTTCCTTCTCTCCACCCGAGTTTTGCCATTCCAACAAAACCTGACGGAGGTAACCATACTATCGGATTCACAGAGGCCGCTAGGACGGAGGAAGC
>Ga0307517_10003496_pt1 | contig 24413 bp, 21 predicted proteins | sample 23_EM_MG_FD_194515 | JGI IMG/M metagenome (GOLD analysis project Ga0307517, IMG submission 194515) | Populus trichocarpa ectomycorrhiza microbial communities from riparian zone in the Pacific Northwest, United States - 23_EM | ecosystem: Host-associated > Plants > Roots > Unclassified | place... | reverse complement strand
CACGCCCCGCCTGTGGGGGCGCGCCCCCCCCCCCCCCCCCCCCAGTGCTTCGCCGGTCGGACCATTGGGAACCCTGAACTCGGCCACAACATCAGACCCCTGTTTACTCCACTATATGTTGCCGTGTATATCACGAAACTTTATGAAAATTAAGGCAAGAACTCAAGGTCCTCACTGTTTAAAGCTTTTAAAGCTTTGAACAGTGAATATTGTCCCGATCGCTGTTGACTATTGTGTGCTAGAGGGATGTTTACGGGGGTGAGCAGCCAGGCGACGATAGAGATCTCAGTTACCATTAGCGAACACGCAGTGAATTAAACCGGGCTATTTAGAAGAGGAATACTCATTGGAATCAGTTCGAGGTTCACAGTGACTTTCGACATTTGTACTCAATTTCTTATGCAAATCTTCTGTTGGGTTGGTATCTTCAGTTGAGCCGTTAGGCACGTCCTAGGCATGCTGCGGGATTATGGCCCTGCGCGAGATACATAATCGGCAGGAGCCCTGTCACGGCTAGTACAGTACAGTACTTGTTGCTCGGCAGGTCCACCGCTCTTTCCCCGGTCCGTGCCCCTAGCCCATCACCTCTCACTCAAACAAACTTGGGTAAATCAAAAAAAGAAAGTGAGAATGGCCCTACTTCAAAGCAGAGAGCAGTTGTGGAGAGTGTGAAACAAGCAGCGAGCAGGAAAAAACGGCTGTCGAGAGGGCGCAAAGAGAAAAGAGCAAGAAACAGTGAGTGTGGGAGGGGCAAAAAGAGCGGGGAGTAGGAAAGAAGTGTTGTCGGGAGGGCACAAGGAGAAAAAAAGGGGTGGTTGTGAGCGGGGCGAAAAAGGCGGAGAGTGGGCAAGAATGGTTGCAAGGGGAAAGAGTAATTGCGGAGCGGACGAAACAGGCAGTGAGCGGGAAAGAATGGTTGCCGAGAGAGTGAGGCTGATGGAAAGCCCGAAGGGAATAAATTTTAGAAAAAAAGCCTTCGCACACACCAAAGTGGCTTACCAGCAAAAAAGTCCCTAGAAACTGGTGAGGTCGCAAAGCAGTGTGTTCGATCTCTAAGTACCGGACCCTTGTACACAGGTGGGGGTGAATGTTCCGCTCTGGGCTCTGGGCTCTTCCCTGTTCCTTCACAGCTAGAGCTGGGGCGCCAGTCTTCGCAATGCTTTCCCCCAGGGAGAGGATTTGCGACATCTTGGCGGGATGTCCAATTATTCGGGCTTTTCACGCAGCTAGCCTAGGTCACAAAACGTTCTCCTGTGTTTGTATGTTAAAGAAACTATGATAATCTATCCCCACCTGCATATCCATTAGCAGCCACTAAACTAAGTTGGGGCTAAGACTATTCCACACACCAGCCCGCCCTGGTCACTACCAACACTAATTCTAAGTAGCCCAGTCCCATTCCCTCTGCGCCAAACGGGGCCTTAGTCAGCTAAAACCTGCTATCAGCGCAACCAAAGAAAACGGCCAATCCGGCCTGTTTCCATGGTCGCATTCCGGAAAATTTTAACTTGAACTCTTAAGCTATTGCAATCTCCAACGAAGGCAGGGTGAATACCGGCGGGTAAAGAATAGGGGTGTTTAGTAAGTAAAAAGCAAATTCATCAAATTGGGGTAGCAAAAAGGTGTTGCTGATCTCTATTCGTCAGCGGCTAGTTTTGATTGCCCGGTTGAAGACTGTCTCACGCACCTCAGCCCTAGATATAATACCAATATCCAATATATTATAATAATTAATCCACTTTAGTCATCCACTCAGTTTCTTCATGTTGTTATGAGGGTGGGATATGAGAAGAATGTACGGGAACGATGAAGAAGTACAAAGAAGTCAGGGAAGGAACTGCTGTATATTTTTCCGGAAAACGAGTCTTGCTTGCTTGTTCTAACTACGACAAAACAGAGGGTTTATATAGACAGTGCAATGAGCTTTCCAAGCCCCTCCACTCGTTCATATCCTCCGTTCTGGTCAGTATCCCGATCCATCCTTCGCTTTTCCCTCCGCTGGTTTCCGGCTATATATCCGGCTTCGTATTCGCTCGCTCCTTCCCTTGATTGATAACCATTGACAAATGAAACTAGTAAAGACAGACTAACATGATAGGGAAAGTACAACGGAAACTTGTCCTTGAGTGGAGAGATCGCCGGTGACTTTCAATACTCCCCCTCGCCGGTGATCCTCTCCGTTGGCTTCCTTTCTCACCCTCTAAACGCATTCAGTTTCTGAGACTTGCCATTCATCAAGGTCTCGGGTTCCTCGTGGAAGTCTCCTAATCCAAGTCCTAAAACGTGTTTGTGAAACAGAGGGCGCGGAAGGGGTTTTGTAAATATATCTGCTGTCATTTCATAGGTAGAGCAGTAGACGAGTTTAATGGTTTCTGATTCCACATGCTGACGAATAAAGTGGAATTGGATATCAATATGCTTCGTTCTGGCATGATATTCGGGATTCTTGGTAAGCGCAATTGCTCCTTGGTTATCGCACTGTATTTGTCGAATTGCTTGCTGATGCTGCAGTGCCCCTATATCGTGGAGCAACTCCCCCAACCAGAGCGATTCCTTTACCCCCTGTGTCAGGGCCATATATTCTGCCTCGGTTGAGGACAGTGCAACGCTTGCTTGCTTCTTGCTCATCCCGGCCACGGCAGCCCCATTGATGAGAAACGCATATCCCCCAATCGACTTCCTATCCTCCCCAGTACCCCAGTCAGCATCGGTGTAGCCCGGGCAATCCCCAGCTCCATACCGGAGTCCTAAGGTTTGTGTTCCCGCAAGGTAGCGAAAGATCCGCCTGACAGCGGTCCAGTGTGCCGCCCCAGGATTGGTGCTGTATTGACTAATAGCGGATACGGCATATGCAATGTCGGGCCTAGTTCCTATCATTGCATACATGAGGGAACCAACTGCGGATTGGTACCGCTGTTGGTTCATAGAGTCCGCTTGATCTTCGGGTAAGGACTTCTGTAGCCGTATATGCGGATCCGCTGGCGTGCTAACCAGAGCACAAGTTGACATCCCATGCCTTTCCAGAATTGTAGCTATATATTTAGATTGGGAAAGGTGGAGCGTTCTCCCGGGACGGCTCCTCCGAATTTCCATACCAAGAAACGAGGTCAGTGGTCCCAAATCAGTCATTTCGAATTCTTCGTGTAAAAGATCTTGGACCCAGCTAACATCCTCTGCGCTTGGTGAAGCAATAACCAAGTCATCGACATATAGGAGAAGAACGAGTTTGAAGATGGAGTGGATGTAGACATTATGGTCATGCTCACTACGTTGAAAACCATGGTCGATAAAAAACTTGTTTATTTTCCCATACCAGGTGCGCGGCAATTGCTTTAGCCCGTATATCGACTTCGTCAACCGGCAGACAATGCGCTTCAGGGAACATTTGTTGCTTAGAGCAATATCAGTATGAAGTCCATCTGGTATCTCCATGAACACTGTCTCCTCTTACTCGCTATGCAGAAAGGCCGTTTTCACATCCATCCCTTCTAACTCCCAATCATTCTCACAGACTAATGCCAGAAGTAAGCGAAGGGAGTTAAATTTCGCAACGGGAGCGAAGGTATCCGTATAGTCCAATCCCGCCTTCTGACTATAGCCTTTGGCTACTAATCGTGCCTTGTAGCGTCCATCATCTTTCCGCTTAAAGAGCCAACGACAGCCGATTGGTTCTCTTCCAACTGGCAGGGTTGTAAGTACCCAGGTTTCATTTCGAACGAGAGAGTCGACTTCTGACACCCACGCCTCACGCCACTGCTCACTCTCATCACTAGCAAGAGCCTGATCCAGTGTTTGTGGCTCTTCAATATGGGCATACATTGCCCGTAACCCTCGTAAGTTAGTGTGTTGATATGTGTTGCGCTGTCGCTCTGAGCGTCTTAGTCCTTGAGCACTAACTGGACGGCCTCTAGTCTCGTCATAATTATCCGGTAGCCTAACCACAATAGTGTCTCCACCAAAGTCCTCACTGTCTGGCTGGTCGCTGGTTTCCTTTTCTTGGGAATTAGGTTCTGGTGCTATTTCCCACGGTATTTCGTAAGTTCCGTTTTCCTTAATCTCCGGCGAACTGATTTCTACTGCTTCCAGAGTCTCATCCCTTCTCCTACGATCTTCCTCCTGTGCTAATTCATCAATTATAACATCTCTTGAGGAGAAGATTCTCTTCGTAGCTGGATCGTATACGCGATAGACTTTAGTCCCCGCCTCCTCATCGTATCCAAGCAGAATGCACTTCTGCGACCGTGGGTCAAGCTTCTTTCTCTTCTCCGGCGGAATTAACGTATAGGTCGCTGACCCAAAAGTTCTCAGGTGGCCAATACTGGGTGGTTTTGCCGTCCAAAACTCAAGCGGTGATTCATTCTGAGGTGACCGCGAGGGCAGTCGGTTGTGGATATGAGCTGCTGTGGCCACCGCAAATCCCCAAAATGACTTCTCCAGACTTGCATCGGCCATCATGCACCGTGCTGACTCCATCAAGGTTCGGTTTGCCCGTTCGGCTAAGCCATTGTGCTTTGGTGTATATGGGGGACTCACAGAATGAGAAATTCCATTACCTTTAAGGTACGACTCAAACCCTCCACCAATATACTCCCCTCCCCCATCCGTTTTGAAAACTTTAATCTCTTTCCCAGATTCTTTCTCTGCCCGCATCCTATATGCGTGAAATGCACCAAGAGCCTCACTCGGCTTTCAAGAGTGTCACAGCAATCCGGCCACTCTTTTCATCCACGAAGGTGATGAAATACTTTTCTCCATTAAGGGTACTAATGTGCATAGGGCCACAAACATCCGAGTGAACTACGGCCAGTAGATCAGAGGCCTTCTCCCGTGTTCCGGTTATCGCCTCTTTATGTTGACGGCCAGTTGCGCATGTTCCACAAACTTCTTTCCCTTTCTTTATAAGCTGGCCAGGCTGAATGAGAAGCTCTCTAACTCGGGGTTGTATGAACCGAACCGTTTCCTCGTCAAGAGTCCGATGCCCCAATCGCCGATGCCATACTTCTATGGTTTCTGGAACAGACTTGTTAGTTGCCAATCCGATATTGGCTTTATCAGGCTGCTCGTTTGGTAGGTAGTAGAGATTTCCTTGTCGCTTAGCCTTTACCTGCAGCTGACTATTGGTTATCGTACAGGAGCTTGATTCGAATCTGACATCGTAGCCGCAATCAATCAAGCGTGCTACTGAGACGAGGTTCCCACCAACTTGCGGAACATGGAGTACCCCGGACAAATCAAGTTGTCCAATCCTAACATCTCCTATACCAATGGCCTGGATTCTAGACCCATCAGCTATCTCAATTCCTCTTCAGCCGATTTCACGGTATGTTCCCTCTGTAAACCCTTTCCTAGTACTGCAAAGGTGCTGACTCGCACCAGAGTCAAGAATCCACCCTGGCTTATCATCCGCCTCCAAGGCATTATCCAGTACAGTGAATGCCAGACCCGCTTGATCACCTATCCCATGTTGGTTGGTATCTCGGGCCTCCTCTGCTTTTCTCCGAAAGCAGTCACGCTTCCAATGCCCCTCTTTTTCACAGTAAAAGCATTTTCCCTTTGGTTTTACAGTCACTGCTGTTTTTGCTAATGGTCCTTGGGCCTCAAGCCTAGGACCCCCAAATCGATCATGGCTTCGCATTCCTCCTCGTCCACGTCCATATCGGCCGACTGGCCTGCCTCGTGATGGGAATCGAACGGAGAATGCGGCAGCCGGAGCACCCTGCCCTGTTGCGTTGTGTGTCGTATGTGCAACCTGTCTTCGTGCAGATTCTTGAAGGAGTTTACTTGTGAAGATGTCGAAGCTAACATCTTCTGCGCGAGATTGTAGAGCCATAATAACCGGCTCATAAGACTCTGGAAGACTGAGACTAAGTAAGGTCACTAGCTCGTTACTGTCCATGCCTTTTCCGCTTACTGACAGGTTCTCAACCTGGTTTGCTAATTCTCTGAACCTAGTCAGATGTTCAGCCATATCCTCACCTTCGACCATCCTTAATGCCCAAAGCCGCTGCATAAGGACCATACGCCCACTTGCGCCAATGCCTTGGTGCACAATGCGGAGCGCCTCCCATGCTTCCTTTGCCGTAACACATTCCTGGACATGTGTTATTTGTGAGTCTTTGACATTGAGCGTGAGGATGGTGAATGCGGCATTGTCTCGAGATAATGCCTTGGTGTTACTCTTGTCAAGATTCTCTTCGATCGTGGTAAGTAGTCCCTTCTCTTTCAAAATTCGAATAATTCTAAACTTCCATGCCTGGTAGTTGCTTTTGCCCGAGGCCATCGAACCATCAAGCTTCTCAATTGACTGAGTAAGGGAGGTGGTTGCTGACGTAGTAGGGATTTCGGGTTGACTATCAGAGGAGGACGACATTGCTGGACTATCTCGAGAGAGTGGGAGCTATACGGGGACTGGCTGTTGAAGTTTCGAAGGGGTGACAAATGGCGGATATGTTGGGTCAGATAGCGCTGACCGGGCTCATAACCTATTGTTATGAGGGTGGGATATGAGAAGAATGTACGGGAACGATGAAGAAGTACAAAGAAGTCAGGGAAGGAACTGCTGTATATTTTTCCGGAAAACGAGTCTTGCTTGCTTGTTCTAACTACGACAAAACAGAGGGTTTATATAGACAGTGCAATGAGCTTTCCAAGCCCCTCCACTCGTTCATATCCTCCGTTCTGGTCAGTATCCCGATCCATCCTTCGCTTTTCCCTCCGCTGGTTTCCGGCTATATATCCGGCTTCGTATTCGCTCGCTCCTTCCCTTGATTGATAACCATTGACAAATGAAACTAGTAAAGACAGACTAACATGATAGGGAAAGTACAACGGAAACTTGTCCTTGAGTGGAGAGATCGCCGGTGACTTTCAATACTTCATAGGTATGATATGGTGGACACTGTAATTCCTTGAGAACGTCTAGAAGCAAGCATAGAAACATACATCCTTATATCATAGGATTTTTAAGGAAAGTTTCGAGGTGGACGAAAGTTTACTTTTTGCTGGAGATATAGTCGTCACATGGCCATGGCTAATAAACTTTCAGACTCCTAATTTAGCCAATGTCTAGTTGTTTACAATCCTCCCAACTCCGGTGCCTCAGAATAGAAATATAAATTCCACAGCCGGAATTTAAACATATGTCATAATTCATGCAATCTTAACTAGCTCCGAAATTAAAACCCCTCCAAAACCACATCCCGCCCTTCCTTCCCGATTGGTGGTCCATTGCTCTGGTTTTCTACTTGTATATATCCTCCACCTTCAAGACTTGTTTTGTTTACTTAGTCTTGTCCGCATTCGGCTACCGTCTATATGAGTTCCGTCCGAGATTTCGATCTCCTCCGGTGTTTGGGTTCTAGCAGGCACTATGATTCTGGCCAGGATCACAGCCAGCATCAGGACTTTGCCCGGCACTTGGATCCCGCCCTACCTGATGCTTCCGCCTAGCGCCCGGATCTTGCTTTGAATTCATGGTATGACCATTTCGGGTTTTACCGCCTACCCTACTACAGGTATTAGGCTTCCCCATCTGAATTTTCCGAACCGTCTTACCCGAACCCGCTTTTCCGGGCAGGGTGTGTTTACCAGTGGGGTATCCTTGATTTGGGTTTATCAAGGATGGAGGTGGGGGCTTTCGGCGTTTTCTTTGGTGTGTTCAGTTGCGGCATTTTTCCACGGGGTTCGCTAGAGACAATTTCGTTGGTAGGGGTCTGGAATAGAGAGATGGCTTGCGCCTGGTCTAGGACACAGCAGCAGGGTCTCGTTAGCAACAGGTTTTATATGTAGATTGAGTTTGGAATTCGGGGTGCTACTTTGGAGATACCTCGCCCGAAAATCTTCGACTGGCTCTCCTCCCTGTGCCCCAAGGCCCTTTGAACAGGGGGCTTGGGAATTGTAAGCTATCAGTTCGGATTTCTGGTTCCTCCCCTGGACTGTGGAGCTCGCGGAAGAGGCTGCACCGGACGGTATGGCTACAGAAGCATCAGCTATGGCTTTCCGAGCAGTATGATTACCACGGCCTTGCGACCCTGTATCTGCCCCTAAGTCTGTATCTCCTGAGATGCACCTTGTATCGTCCCAGGAAATCGGGTTACTTTTGCTTCTCTCTTTCGGTATATCATGCGCGGCTGGTCTATTTTTGCACTTTCTGCTACGGGTGCTCCAATCCTGATTTTGTGTCGTCTTATCTTGATCATCTCTGCTATCATTGTTACCTGCCTCGAGGTCAGCTAACCACCCGCTGCTCAGCGCACGCATCGCCGTAGGGCGATCCTCAGGTTGTATTGTGAGCATGGACTTTAATAGCAAAATTCCGGCATCGGGTATCGGGAATGATAACTGTTTTATTCTATCTTCGGGAAAGGGCCATTTGCTGAAGTAGTATCGGGATACTTGGGCCTCGGAGACGAATAACTTTGTCCCTACAAGTAACTCATATATCACACATCCGAGTGACCAAATGTCAACAGAATTTGCGCAGTCGGGGGTTTCGCTATCGGAGTCCAACCCCAGAACTTCCGGAGCGCTGTACACCGGAGTTGACACCTGAGTGTGGAAGGTTGTGGTAGCTTGAGCAAGGACCCGCTTCGACACTCCGAAATCGCCCAGCTTGACCCAGACGGGAGACATGGAAACTACAAAAAGTTTCTGTGCACCCGTCACTGTTCTATCATGGGATATAGTCAAGAGAGGCTTTTGGTGGCCAAGACCATACCGCAGGCTTTAGATCTCGATGAGCTATCCCTTGTTGATGCATCACTTCGAGGCCTTCTACTATCTGCTTAGAGATATTTTGAACGATTTCTTTTGGTAGTGGGGTACCGATATATTTGGTAAGGTCGCCTTCTCCGAGATATTCCATTGCTATATACAGAGTCATGGGATCCTCGACCATCCCAGGAACTCTACAAATAAGGACGGATGCTAGGACAACCAACCGTTAGACAACACCAAGAGTATCCTGCACGGGTGGCAGACTGCCGGTGGAGCAAACCCCTTCGGGGGTGAGGACACGAACCTTTGCCAATATGGCCATCACAAGGAGCTCCCTTGAATAATAGACCTCGGCGTGTAGCCTCTTATCAATCGCCTTAACCGCTCGGGAGCGACCAGTAGTTTCCTGGATCTGTTTATGGACAACCCCGAAACCACCCCTCCTAAGTTCTCTATAATTGCTCCACTCCTCCTCCACCTTTTGATTCCTACTTTTCGCTTGCGCTGTATATCTCGTGTGTCTAATGTGGTCCGGAAAGAAATCGGTTTCGAGCTTATACCATTCGACAAGATCGGATTGAACCTTGCCCATATCACGGATTTGGGGCACTCTGGGTCTGGAACTCGCACTGAATTGGCTGCGGGAGTGGAAATAGAGGGCCAGAATAATAGCAGCCGAGGCTAGCGAGAGGATGTTTGTGAAGATTCGTGAACCAAGCGGAGAGTTGGGAATTAACGGAAAGGATAGCCAATTTATCCATCTCTCGTGGTGGAGAGGCCTCCAACAGCGCCAATATTTATACCGCATCGCTTTGGAGAAGCTGTTGAGGCTCCTAGCGGGGAAGGGGGGGGTGCGTCTTGCTCGGTTGCGTGGCCCGTGGGTTGGACTATGTTAAAAGTCAGTTAAGGGTCGGTGGAGGAACGATTGTTTTTGTGGGCCTGGGGGGGCAGTAACAAGGCTGTGGCATCGCAAACCCAAGTGATTGGCTCCTGTGTAGCGAAAAATATCAGTTTTACGGGCAGTTAAGTTGGGTTAACCAAAAAATAAATAAACCTTGTCGTGTAAGAAATATTTATCCTTGACACTTCTCCAAGTATGGTAAGAGGCAAGAAGTATCCGAACACGTGACAACGGTTATGTGTCTGTGCTCGGTGTGTTTAAATGTCTCATGCTCGGATACTTGACTGAAACCTGTGTCCTGGTGTGCGATATGGCAAAAGCCCGATTGACCCTAGTGTGGATTTTCTTGAACCTGTCCAATTATCACTCCCATAGCCGCCTTGGCGGTTGCCTGTTTCGCACCTGTTCGGATCCTTTTTTTTTTTTTGGTTTCGTGGGTCGAATGGTTACCCCATCGATACGTGCGCAACACTTCGATCGACGAAACGGAGGGCAACCTGGCAGTAAATTGGCTGTGAAAAAATTGGTAGGTGTTCGAACCATGACAACAGGTGAGTTTTTATTATGGTTATTGTTATTTACGATTTTATTAGGGTTAAAAGCTTAATCGCACCCCTCTCCAGCCGACAAAATACCAAGGAGTCCTCCATTGCATCGATCAATGTGTTGTGACTTAGGGCCCGTTTACTGATCCGTTGCGTTTCGAGATTTTGGTGGGGAAACTAGACGGTGGCGTCTCAACCAACATCACATTCCGATAGACGTGGCAAAACTGTTTACCCAGTTTTCAACCGTCTAGTATTCTGGGTGTTAGACGGTCAAAACAGGATGCAGCTCAAGAGCTCGTATTGCAACCGCCGTCTACTTGTACCACCAAAATGCCACCAACCGGCATGCCCGCAATAACAAGAGAAGCTATGAATACGCTTTATTTTCCTTGCACAATCACCAATTCCTTCTCTGATAATTTGGGGTAAGTTTAATAACAAAATTCTGATTGTTTGATTGTAAGAGGGCATTGTTGATCAGTCCAATATCTCGGTTGTCGAGCACTGTGAGAATTGAAACCTACCTGGTTGCACACCTCACATTTGTGGATCAACCTTTTCACACTACTACACACTATATTAGGTAAACAGAGACCCATCAATTTTCCCTACCCTGCTTCGACCGTTTAGCCTTCCTTGACGGTCGGCACCGTCTCCGGTTGCTTGACGGCCGTCTATTGGTAAACGGGCCCTTACTGTATGTTATTGTACCACAACCTACTGGACCAATAACTTTAACTCTGTATACTAAAGGCGGGCATGAAAAGAAAACAAAGGCCATGGCTCGGCTATTACCTCCCTTCCACTCAGTTGGTAATTCCGACAAGTTACACTTGAATCATTCCAATCCACTCTTACCTTCCGATTGATTCTCCCCAGGTGCATAGCACAGCACCTGAGCGAGATTTGTGGACAACCTTTAACACGCATATTCAATACTGGGATTTATCTCTTGGGTGATACCAAACATTAAAATTGTTTACCAGCAGGCTAAGGCTACACTAGGGAGCCACATGTTGTACTTGGCCAGGAAATACCATCTTTAGGGCAATTTTTAAGGCTCAAATGACTCAGCTCTCTGGCTTAATCTAAATTCCCTCCACACAAATTGCTCTAAAAGAGCCCTAACATGCTGTTAACAAAGTTTAGTGCTTCAGACCTCCCAAGGGATATCTGTTTTTGTTTTTCCACCAAGGCCATCAACATTTAACCTAATAATGACAATCATGCTTCCCCAACTGCTCACGCAAACCTTTGCAAACGAAAAAACAGCCAATAGAGAAGTAGAGAGCAAACTAGAAACTCTCCTGAATTTTAGAATTTTCCATAATGTTAAAGTCCTGTGGAGAGCCTGTTCGGCTTAAAATTTGTCAATTTGGGTTCCTTATAGGGAAATGCATGGGCACGGGGGAGATTCCGTAGAGGTGTGCCAAGACCATCCATTGCTACGGGAATCCACCATGCCCGGCCCCACCAGAAATCATCTCCAGCATAAATCGCGTTGTGCCTGCCGGATCTGCATATGCTTGTCAGACTTTCAAAACATTAGCGGCAAATATGTCTAGATCAGGTTTGTTTTGCGGGAAATTTTGGATTATTTTGCGGTGCATGCGAGTACATGATTCCATAGTCGAGTGCGGTGTGTTTTTCGTCCCCCTTCCATTAACCAATTCTCAAATACATAGCACACTGTTCTATTATTGGAGTTTTTCCTGTAGCTACCGGTAGCAAAAGGCCAGATGCTCCACCCCTCTGAAAGCCATAAAAAACAAAAATAACACGAGACCTTATTATTAGCGGTGGAAACTCTAACAATATAGCACACGGTCCGATTATTTGAGTTTTTACGGTAGCTAGCGAGTTCGAGGTGTAGTGTGGCCAACCGATGACGGGACTAAGGGTGCGTTCGGCTAACAGCTAAACGGACCGTTCAAGTAGAGAATTGAGGTGGTTAAACCGTTCCATCCAACGGAACTGTTCAGGAAGCAGATTTGGTCTTCGGTTACCAGGATTCCGTTTGCTGAACATGAGTGTGACGGGTCGAAATTAAAAGGCCCTCCATCGGGCCTTTTCAGCTGCGGTTCATCCTTGTTGACAACCACAATTGTTCCTCTCCCCTCCTCTATACTCTGCCTAGAGTTCGCTACGGGGCGGACGAGGCCCCGAAAAACGCGGGCCCACGGCCCTTTTCCCCGCCCCGCCCCACTCAACGGCCTGGGGCTGGGTGTATTCAACACTATAAGGTTATGCGCAGCGAATATAGATTCCACTGATCTGGCGATGCCGAACTTTTATTGGTTCGAACAATTTGGGTAGAGAAAAGTTATCAAAGAAACAATAGAGATAATGGAATCGTGTACGGTAATGAATGACTTCAACAAAAGTAGGAGAGAAACCAAGTGAATAAAATAATGAATGCGATGACGAACAGAAAACAAGCGAACAAAGGGAAGAACAGGCTTTCTTATATCCTCCGTGAGATGAGACCTTTCCTCCACAGCACACTTCCTGCGCGTGCTATATCTTTGATCAGTTTCTTCCGCATAGTTGCCCTTTGCTACTTCTCAGCTGAATCCCTTCCGAGGTGAAAACCCAAGCACCGAGGTAGTGGTTAACCGGTTTGCTGAATACTAAGTGCATAACCGCGGGCGCCATGGTTGTTCGGCTATTGGTGATAGTTCGTGTTTCGTTGCTGATGAACGGAGGTGTTGATGCTGTCGCACTAGATATGCAGGGTTGATGTCGGGGATGGGGATGAAGCTAATAGTCGTGAGACGTCTTTCGAAGACTTAGTGTGTAACAGATCGCAGTGACAAGGTTCCTAATCCAACGCGCATGGGAAGATATGTAAATGGTGAGCAGTCCAGAACGATCCAGTTCAACAGGGTGTCTTTTTCGGCATTCCCTGCTCCTGTCCCGGCTCAGGCCCCCGCCCTACCGATACCCCAGATGGGTCGCCGTTAAAAATAGGTGGTAAGAAAGGGGGCCCCGTTCAGGGAATGAGTGCGGGAGGGCCCCAGACGGGGGCGGGGTGGGGATTACCTGAAACATACCCCCCCGGCCACGTGTACGGGCGGGGTCTGGCGAGTGAAAACCGGCCCGGCCCCGCCCCGTAACGAACACTAACTCTGCTCCCATACCAACAATGGCTTCTCTCCGACATCCACCAAATCGTTTAACAAGACAACTCATAGTGTGTATGACAGTCTACACCCATACAGATACCCATCAGTTCAAGTCACCTCGTAACACATCGGCACTCTCCAGTGATGTGTTTATTAATAAGCTTTGCCATAAACACCTAGCACCATTCTTTGTGACTTTTTGTATGCCAATAACAACCATTCAAGATTGGTGTGCCTGGTTAAGAAGGAAAAAGCTATTGGTTGCTCAAAGAAGGTGGCAAATAATTGTTCAGCAAATAGTTGGAATATTTCTCAGGATGGTTGGCCACAATATACAGAGCGGAGATGCCCAAAATGGCTTTCAGCATAGTCTATCAAGAATCACGATGGATTTTCACCACGTACTCAATACCCTGCTCCTCCTATATTTCAAGTTTGTCAAAGCCAGGGTTCTCAATCGTCCCACCGGTCAAGTCTCAGAGGTAGGACCACTTGGTCAGTCTAAATGGATGTCCGAGACCGGACTTGAGTAAAATATGTGGTCACGACAGGTCTGGATTAGTCCCCGACCAGTCCTTCTGGCCTCTGTCCGAGGCGGCGAAAAATAATTTGTAAGCAAGTTCGCACCGATGCGAACCTGCTGATGGAAGCGAAAAAAACACATTGAGAAGAAAGGGAACTTACATTGAGAAGAAAGGCTGGGTGTTCTGATCGATGGAAGGATAGGAGCACTTTTCTGCTTTATAAATGCTCCTCTCTGTGCAGTTAGTGAATCACTTAGTGAACGAGAGAACTTCTTTAGCGCTGAGTGATCTGTTCAGCCGCAATTTTCGCGGATAAGCCACCAGCCGACGCACCCCTTATCACTTGTTTTTTGCCTGGTCCGCCCGGTCTGACTGAGCCAGGTCCGGTCAGTTCCCGCAACCATGACTGCCTGGTCAGTCTAATTTCTACCATTGGACTAGACTAGACTTTGACCAGGTCTAGCTGGTCCGAGCCGGTCCTCGGCCGACCATTGAGAACCCTGGTCAAAGCACCTACCGACACTGTTCCAGGATGTAATACTGAAAATTGGGACAAGCTGAGATACTTTGAGGATATGCGAGGCGAGATAGCTGGGACTCATATTAAGGGGGAAATACCAGCGGAATTACAGGTAGCCACCCGGATCCAAAAAGGAACCTTATCCCAAAATGTGCTTGCAGGATGTACCCGGGACATGTATTTTGTTTACTCTCTACCTTGTTGGGAAGGATCTGCAAATGATTCCTGAGTACGGAAGCCTGCAATGTTTCACCATTTCCCTTAGTTGAGAGATAAGTTTTATCCTGCAGATGCCGGATATGGACTGCGGAAAGGCATTCTCCCTCCTTATCATGATGTAAGATCTCACTTGCCAGAACAGGCAACGCCTGCATAGCCACCCAAGAATAAAGAACAACCTTTTAATCTCCATCATGCTCAATTGCGTAATGTTGTTCACCATATTTTTTGTGTATTTAAAAACTGGTTTCAGATTCTTGACAAGATACCATCCTATTCTTTTAATGTTGAAGTTAAACCTATACTTGTATTAATAGCACTTCATAACTTTTTTTATTACTAAGCTCTTGGGGATTAGGATGCTATATATATAGAAGCAGATGCCAAGAATGAAGCAACAACTCAGCAGTAGCCAATAGAACCGTCAGAGGTGGAAATCACGGCGGAGGTATGAGGGGAGAGCCAGTACAAAGCCATGATAGAGGTATGGCAGAATTGCAAGAGAGAATTCCAACAGAAGTGTTCGATAACTATGTAATATATATGGAGAGACAAAATAGAATATTCAGACAGTAGATTGAGATCCAGTTAACTTGCGCCGAAGCCATAGTTGTTGATCCTCTTGTCTCATCAGAGCTAAAGATATCTCTGCCTTCACAGGATTCTCAATCATCTCATATGCAATGTGCAAATCCTCTATCGTCCAGCCTTCACAGCGCTTGTATGTAGTGTTGGGAACGAGCCCTTCGAGCACGGGGGTGTAACGAGCCGAGCCGGCTCGAGTCTCTTGGCAACCGGCCTTTTGGCTACTAGGACCGGGGTCCACCAGCCGACTCGACTCTAGACTCGAGCCTCTAGGCGGTTTCTTGGCAGCTCAAGCCTGGCTTGAGTTCTCGAGTCCAGGTTTGGACTCGGCTCGCCCCGGCCTGTGAACAACACTACTTGTATTCCTCCTGCATCTTTCTTATTACTCTTGTAATGATTGATACCCCACTACTACCCTGTGGCTCAGAGTGAGATTCTGGTTGGAGAATTCGATAAAGTGCAGCGGACATTTCGTTAGTGTTTCATGGTACAGATTTTCTATTTCTACCCTTGGAAATAGAAACAGTGCAAACTAATCGTGGATCGGATACTACTGTCGTCTCGCTTGGCTGAGAGTTATTGTAACAGGTTTATTCCTGTTTAACGAAAATACAATAGGACCGGCGATAGACCTGGTAGCACTGATGCTAAGGGAGGCTTCAAGGGACAGGTATGTAGAAGCATAATAGTTGAAGAACAAATTGGACTCAGGGTCTCAGGGATTGCCATTCAACCAAGTGTATTCTTAGACTGAAGGTCTGTCGAAGTCTGGTGTCTCCTGCTAGCCAGGAGAATGGTTTAAATACAAAACCCAAGAGCGATAGCCTTCCTGCAATCAGGATCATTACCAGTAGCTGGGCACATACCGGAATCCTGTAACCCTGCAAGACCAAAGAAAGAAACAAACACAGAATGCGCCGCGTTCGCCAGTGTTACATGACCATTCCATACCCGGAATCCTAAATATAAACTTCCAACAAAGCAAACTAAAAATAGCAATACGATAGCATAGTCTATATGACTGAGAGCCAGTGGCGGAGCTGAAATCAAATCAAATAAACCAAATATAAATCAACTAAACATAGAAGATCCTTCACTGCCTGCTCCTGGGTACGGTTACCGGAACATATACACATGTTACATACCCTTATTCTGAAAAATCAACAATCATTCCAAAGTCTTCGCTGTCCTCAGCGCTCTCGTCAGTGTGCCATAGGAGGCTGTCGTCATCTGTGGGGCAATAGTCCTGCTCAGAGCTGCTAGAATCAGATTCCTCATCGTCATATGATTCCCAGAAGTCGTCTGGGCAATCATTCGCGGTGCAGGGTGTAGAGGAAACTTCCATGGGTTCCCAGGAAGCTTTAATGTAGTGGGAGGTGATCTGGGGCGTCGGTTCTGCTGGGTGGTTAGCATCCCAGTATTCCTGTATGAGTTCCAGGGAGTGGCCGAGGTTCTCGATAGGTTCCCAGGAGTCGCCTGCTCACTTTTAGCCTTTCCAGTGGACCAGGAATTCGTGCCTGTTGTTCTCGCGGCGCTGGTCGAGTCTCTGCTCTGCTTGCCATTCTTCTACATTGTCGATTAGGATGGGTCTGGCTTGTCCATTCTGCGGGACTTGAATCTATCGGAATCGTTCACTCTGTATTCCTTAAGGGAGGAGACGTGGAAGTAGAGTTTCAGGCGGGCCATTCAGGGCCGGAGGTGTAGTCTATAGTTATCTGTGTCAAGTAGATGTTCTAGGACCTTGCAGGGTCCGAACCAGCGTGGTTCTAGCTGCTTGGATAGTCTAGGGGAGGAGGTATAAGGGTGGCCGCTAACAAGAACTCTGCTGCCATTCTTGAAGGGTTCTGTTAGGGGTTTGCAGCGTTTGTCAGCCTGGACAGTCTGGCGGAAGGTAGCATGCTTTCTAGCCATGTCTACTTCCATTCTTGTTGCTTCATGGGCGTTTAAGATATCATACACAGCTGGTACCTTGCTGGCGGATCTCTGGACAGGGTGGAATATTGTCCAGGGCCGTCCATAGAGGGCCTGGTAGGGCGAGATGCCGAGAGATTCATGGGGGGCGCCGTTCATGCCTGCTGCAATAGCGGGGAGAGCGCCGGACCAGTTGTTTTGTCTGGGGTTAACGAAGTTTCTCATTAGCTTTTTGAGGGTACGGATCCTTCGCTCAACCTGGCCATTTGTTTGGTCGTAGTATTGGGTCGCCATCCTGACCTAGATACCAAGGGACTTCATCCTTTGTGACCAACACTTAGAGCTAAAGCGAGAGTCCTGGTCAAGGATAATGCTAAGGGGGAGGCCATGGACGTCGAAGATACTACTGTTGAGTTTCTTGAAGATCTTCTCAGAGGTTGCAGCGTCCTTGAGTTGGAGCAGATGTGTGTAGGAGGTAAAGCGGTCCATTATGACTATGAAAGATGTATAGCCATCGGATTTGTTAAAAGGGCCGGCGAAGTCTATGGCTAGGGATCGGTCGGCTTCGTCGGGGTCTGGGAGCGTAAGCGGTCGTCCATAGGGTAGGCTGGTGGGCTCGTTATTAATCTGGCACTTGTCGCATGACCGACAGTAGAGGACAAAGTCCTGGCGCATCTGTGGCCACCAGAAGAAGCAAGCCGCATAGGAGTAGCATTTGTAGGCAGGGAAATGTCCGTGGCCTTCATGGACAGTCTTGAGGATGAAATCCAGTAGGGATACCCTCTTCTCATGAGGTCCTACCAGTATATAAAGGTTTTCGTACCCAGTGGTGTTCTTGGCAAGTAGATGGCTATCGCAGATGGAAGAGTGCAATTTATGATCCGTTTCCTTGACCCTGGTATACAGGGCATTGGTCTTGAGGGCTTATCTAACTCGCGGGACGAGGATACCCATAAGGCGGGAGGCTTGCCGAGAGGTATGCGAGATTGCGGAGCCAGGCCTGGCCTGCCTCAATGGCTGTATTCGATGTTGAAGTCCTATTCTGCTCTTTTCTCTTTGTCTTCTTACTCTGCTTCTGGACCTTAGGGTCCTTTGGCCAGTAGCCTGCACCTTTTTTTTCATTCTTATATATTTTACACCCATTGTCAGTGCATGACATCCAGCTCATTTCTGAGTGTCGTCGTTCCATTTCACTAGAGATTGGGAGAGTTCTATTATCACCCCAAGAGTTTCCAATTGATATTCTGTTATCGTTGCTGGCTGCGCTTGAAGTAGCTGGCGAGGAAGCAGAGGCCTTACGTTTCTGGAAGCGAGTTACTGCCTTGCTGGTAATCTCGTTCATAAGGTATTCAGGGGGGCAGCAACTGATAGAGTGCCTGCTGGTAAGAGTGGGAGAGGCTTTGGCTTCGTCTAAGTGGTACATGGCATAGTCTGATTCAATGCTAAATTCGCTAGAGGAGGCGTAGCTTATATTGATCTGTAGGGGTTTGGTAGGGTCAGGTAGCTCAAGGCTGTCATAATCGATAGTGGGGTCCTTGAGGCTTATATCTAACGGCCCTGGGGTTCCCTCATGGATTCTTGATAGGTAGTCTGCTAGGAAATTCTTCGCTCCTGGCTAGTATTCTATTTTAAAATCCAAGTGACTGATATGCGTTACCCATCTCTGCTGTCGTCCATTGAGATTCTTTTGCGTGATGAGTTTAGTGAGACTCTCGTGGTCTGTAACCACTGTAAATTGCATGTGTAGCAAATGGGAAGTGAATGCTTCCATAGCCTCAATCATTGTGAGCCTTTCTTGTTGGTGTGTGGGGTAGTTGCTTTGTGATGGTGTCAGCTTGCTGCTTTGGAACGCTGCAGGCCTTGCTGCATCTCTGGTTGGTCCTTGGCCTATCCAAGCGCCCGTACCTGTAGGGGATGCATCGGTAAAAAGCTATATGATATCTGGCTTATTATAGTCGATCGGTCTTAGGACTTTGTACTTATCTGCAGCTCCCTTGAGTGCATCGAAGGCTGCTTCCTGCCGGTTCGTCCATAGCCATTTAGCGTTCCCACTCAGCTCCGTGAGCGGGGCTGTGATGGTGGCAATGTGGGGAATAAACTGCGAGATATAATTAACCATTCCATTGAATCGCTGCAGTTCTTTCTGGCTGTCTGGTCTTGTCCAGTCCATTATGGTCGGAATTGTCCCTGGTGCAGGGTGTATGCCATCATCGTCTATCATGTGGCCTAGGATATCGAGCTTTGTGGGAAAGAAAACACTTTTCTTTGGGTTGGCATAATAGCCAGCATTCTGCAGCTTACTGCCGGCATTTGTAACATGCTTAACATGCTCTTCAAAGGTGTCACTGAAGACAAAAATATCGTCAATGTAAACCCATATGTTTTTGCCTAATTCGTCATGGTATAGGTCCTCCATAGTCCTCACAAAGATTCCGGGAGCATTCATGTCTCCTTGCATCATGACCTGGCTGGTAAAGCAGCCGAAGGGTGTCTTAATAGTGTTGTACTTCACGTCATCTGGATGTACTCTGGTCAGGAAATAGGCGTCACTGAGATCTATCTTGCTGCGGAACGGTCCTCTGGCTACCCCATTTAATAAAGTGTTTTGTTCTGGGATCTGTGTGTGATCGGCCTGGGTGTTATCATTCCTGAACCGGAGGTGCACCCGGGGTCAGATTCTGCCATCGCTTTTGGCTTCCATAAACATGCTGGCTCCTCCGGGCACACTGGTCCTATGGATGATACCGGCGTTCATCTGCTTGTTGATCCATCATCAGCAAAAAGGTGGCCTGCGTCAGATACAGTAGTGTTGAGTCCTGACTCTCCTAGCCCGGACTCTGCGTCCTGTGTGTCGCGTGTGTCCTGCACCCATGCACCATCTCTGGTTGCGTCAGGTGCATCCGGAGACCCTTGCCTACACTAGGTTCCTTCCAGACACATGCAACTAAGCAACCCTGCCTCCCAAGCATCCTGACTTAAACCTCAACACCATCGCACATCAGGATTCACGACTACCCCTGATTCTCTTTTCAGCCTTCTTTGTCTTCTAGCCCGGATGTGAGCAAGGGGTATTTCTTGGCACAGAAAATATGGTTAGTGCTGGTGCTTGGTGAGAAAGACATCATACCCTTAATCTTAATTATGCGCTAAAGACCCCAAGTCACACTCTGTTTTCAGAATATCATCTTTGAATGTGCGAAAATGCCAGCTCACTCCAGCCTGAAAGCGAGTGATAGCTATAACACTGCCTGGTGGTTTCTCAGCACTTAGCCTCAAACTGGACGCGACGCGACAGTCTTTTCATCACAACACTCCACATCCACACTCCCAGGCCACAGCTGCAACACTCCACTACAGCCAGACAATCAATCCTGAATCCGACATGTGGAGGTTCTTGGGCTCGATGCCAGCTATCCAGCGGTATAAGATTCATCCCCAGAGGGATATTATTCATGAAGTTACAAGGCTGAATGGTGTGGGGTGCTGGCGATCCCAGAACTCGATAGCAGATTCCTCCCAAATCTGATTGCGGGAGAATGTTGGGCTCAACGCCAGCTACGTAGCGGTATAAAGGACGTCTCTGTGGTATCAAAACTCAGGAAATCGCTGACCTTTGTGTGAGTTGTCTTTATAGATACCCTGGCGATCACAGAACTCGATGGCAGACCCCTCCACAACCACTGCTCCGATCCTGGATCTGATTGCGGGAGGTTGTTGGGCTCGACGCCAGCCTTCCAACGGTATAAGGTACATCTCTGTCCCATCAGAACTCAGGAATTCGCTGTCTTCTGTGGAGAAGATCTTTATAGTAGCCCTGGCGATATTGTACTCGACGGCAGATTACTCCACAACCGCGGGACGGATTTTGATGCTCTTTGCGGGAGGTCGTTGGGCTCAACGCCAGCCTTCCAACGGTATAAGGTACGTCTCTGTCGCATCAGAACTCAGGAATTCGCTGTCTTCTGTGGAGAAGATCTTTATAGTAGCCCTGGCGATATTTTACTCGATGGCAGATTACTCCACGACTGCTGGACGGACTTTGCTGCTCTTTGCGGGAGATCGTTGGGCTCGACGCCAGCTTTCCAACGGTATAAGGTACGCCTCTGTCGCATCGAAACTCATGAATTCGCTGTCTTCTGTGGAGGGTGGATTAGGTATCAAGCTGGCGATATTTTACTCGACGGCAGTTTACTCCACGACCACTGGACGGATTCTGATGCTCTTTGCGGGAGGCTGTTGGCCATGGCACAGGCTTTACAATGATATAAAGTACTTCCCCCCGCAACCTTTATTCATGAAGTTACAGTACTGAATAGTGTGCTGGCGATCCCAAAGCTCGATGGCTGATTCCTCCACAACCAGTGGTCCGATTCTGGATCCGATTGCGGGAGGTTGTTGGGCTTGACGCCAGCTACGTGGTGGTATAAGGTACGTCTCTATCGCATCAAGACCCATGAATCCGCCAACCCTTCTAAGAGTGGTCTTTCTAAAGGTCCCTTAGCTCGATGGTGGATTCCTCCACAACCACTGGGCCGATTCTGGATCTGATTGCGGGGGATTGTGGGGCCCGATGCCAACTACATGATGGTATAGGTTCCTTTCCCCAGCGAATGATATTCATGAAGTTACAGTCCTAAATGGCCCGGGCACTAAGCGGATGATATGGCAAGGGGTCAGAAGGGTTCTTATGACCAAGTGATTCTCTGTGAATTTGCCTGTATATTAGAACAATAGAAGAATACTAGTAGTAAATTTAACAGTTTGACGGTATGAAATCTATTGTGACCCAGGTGACCAAGGTCAGAAAAAGGTAAAGGAGGGACCCTTCAGTTATCTCAGGAAGATGTGGTCCAGCGTCAGATGGCATCCTGAGTATTAGGTGCTGCGTCCAGTGCTTCCTGGGTCTTAGGTGCTGGATTCGGTTGCGTCTGGTGCGTTGTGTGGTACCATGGTTGTGCCCTGATTCTCGATTTGCGTTCTAGCGTCCTGTGCCTCTGATGCACAGGACGCTCAGAATGCAAGCTATTATTGTTGCTGATAATGACTTGTATTTGGGCATCAAGGCTTGTGGCACTTTGAAGGTGTGTGTCTTTAAAAGTTTCGTCGGGTCTATGAGGCTTATCCTATGCATTATGTTGCGTACTGGGGGTAGTTCCTCACGTACCTCTTTGACAAGTACCTGGGGAAACATCGCCAGGAAGTCTGGCACATCCTGTGGCTTCGTCATAGCTGATCTAGACTCTCTGGACTTTCCGTGACAGGTAACTCTGACCTTGTACTGGGAGAATTAAATGCTGTTCTTTTGGCAATTGATGACTGCTCCTACCCTTATGAGATCGTCCATACTGATGAGAATATCATAGTCTGATACTGGCGTGACTTGCATAGGCACCTTGGCGACTCTCATCTTGCCTAGCTCAATCATAACCTCAACAGAGAAGTTGCTAGTTGATCGCGATCCTTTAACTGCCATCTTCAGAGTGACGGGATTCTTCCTAGCTGTGTCGGGGATGTTGTGTATTGTAACAAATTTGTTGGATATCAGGGTACCGCCAATGGTACCTGTATCTGCGATGGATCTGGCGGGCTTGCCATTGATGTTGATAGTGAATTCGAGTGCTTCGAATCGCCTATCCTTAGGTGTGCCTACTGTAGGCTTGAAGGTCCTGACAGAGCCCCTGCCATCTAGCTCCTCTGTGCTGTCTGTATCGGGTTCATATTCGCCTTCGCTGCTGTCTGGGCTTTCCTTAGAGAGGCGAACATGGTTGGTATTAAGTTCTTTCTTCTGGCATTCATTTGCCATGTGTCCGCTTTCGCCACAGTAGAAACAGGCTCCTTCTGCCTTGCGGCGGTCCATTTCAGCCTTACTTGGCTTGTTGGACTTGGTATAGGTCCTCTTCTTAGCGGGGGCCCTTCCTTTGCCTGTGTTCTGGGGCGTTAATGTGGTAGGGGATTTGCGGTAGGTATTCTCTTTCTTTGGTGTATGGGTTTTGCTGCTAGAAGTCTGGCTTCCATGGCTGCCTTTGTAGCTGCTAGTTCTATACATGGTAGCGTCATAGCATGCTGCTACAGCCACGATCTGGTCCCAGGTATCTTCTGGCCTGAGCTGGGGCTCGACATTGCGGCGTCATCTAGAGTCCATAGCATCGAGAAATCGCTGTTTCTGTGCATAATCTGAGATGGATCCATTTGGAAGAGATCCTTTGAGGTCTGATAGCTCTCCAGCTATCTTCGTTATGGGTGCTGGCTGTCCACCTGCTGTGTGGCGGATATTCTGCCACTTGTGATAGGTGGCATGAGTGTTTGTAGAGGCTTCGAATAGCTGCTGAAAGCGATGTGAGAGCTGCGGTAGGGTGAGGTTCTCTTCCTGTGTTTCTATTGTCTGGAAGGCGTTGTTTGCTTTCCCTTCTGTGTAAAAGCCATAGTAGTCTGCCACTCCAGGGGAGTCATCATTCAGTCCAGATCTCGCCGAGTATTTCTTGACTGTTCTGAGCCATCGCTTGAGTTTGTCTGGTTTGAGGTCTTCTCCTTCACCACAAAACAAAGGCGGCTTAGGAGGCTTAGGAGAGGGTAACCTGGCCGGACCTGGGTCTGCCATGGTGACTGTAGGTGGGTCTGGGGCTAGAGGTGGTGGATCTTGTCGTTGAGGGTACTCTCTGGCGCTCCTGGATCTTGAGGGTCTTTCTGGTGTGTCTGGGATGAATGTACCAGGTAGTTCTTGCTCTCTATGCTCTTGTGACGGCGCACTAGTTGGTGTCAGACTTCCAAAGACTCCTAGAATGCTGGGTGCTCGCCACCTGCTTGTAGTGGGGCGTCCTGGTTTGCGTTCAGTTTCCGAAGTTTGCTGTGCTACTGCTCTTGCTGCTGGTCTGTCCTCCAGCCGCCGGGCTTCTCTTTGAATGCGTTCCTCAGCTGTGAGGGCGTGGCCTTCGCCTCAATCTGTGTCTAGATCTCCTGGGAGGAGGTGAGTGGTTCTTGCTGGTGTATCTGCTGAGCCTGGCATGGGCCCACGGGTTGGTTCCTATGTGGTTGGTTCTGGAGTATCGTCTGTACATCAGCAAAAAGATCAACCTGCGCCCTGCTGCGTCCTGCCCTCCCTGTGCGCCGACGTTGCGGGCGCATATAACGTAAACTCCAGTTCTGGGTGCGGACGCCCGCGTCCGTATCGTCCGGACGTGGTAGGCGTCCATCTGGACGCACCGGACGCAACCAGAAGCTGTCCCCCCCAGCAACCCTGCGCTGCGGACAACCCTACCGTCCCGTTACACCCCATGCACCCCCCTGCATGCTACCCCTTTCCTGACGTCCTGCGACTTCAATCTCCTTCTCCCTAACAAGCCCTACAACCCCCCCCCCACCGGGTTT
>Ga0307517_10003495_pt1 | contig 24414 bp, 33 predicted proteins | sample 23_EM_MG_FD_194515 | JGI IMG/M metagenome (GOLD analysis project Ga0307517, IMG submission 194515) | Populus trichocarpa ectomycorrhiza microbial communities from riparian zone in the Pacific Northwest, United States - 23_EM | ecosystem: Host-associated > Plants > Roots > Unclassified | place... | reverse complement strand
TCTGAAACCAAGGGTGTCGCACCCCCCCCCCCCCCCCCCAAACAAGCGCTGTACCACTCAGGTGAATCGCACCGAAAACGTAGATTTGCACCAGCCGGAAGAGAGAGAAAAGAGGATGAAAAGGAAAACAATACTGGATAGGCAGAGCCGAACAAAAATAACTCATATTTACACTAATACCGATAAACGCGACAGCCGAAGCCTCCTGATATGTTACAGAGTGGAGGTGGTATTCCTAAAGAAGCTACAAACACGCCCGAATGAATAAACCTCCAGGCTCCAACCACAAACCACTCACCACTGACTCACTCACTCACCCACTTATTACATTTACATATCGTGTCTCTCGTAAACTGCCCCCCCCCCGTTATACAGCAGTCCCTACATCAGCGCTGCTCCGCTTACTCCCTGTGGCACCACTGTCACGCCGCCGGCCCGGGTTGAAGAAACCAGGGCTTCGAGGCGGTGTGCTGGCGCGACCGCCCTTTCGATTCCAGAAGCTCGAGCCAGTCTCCCCGTTGCTCACGAGACCGCTCTCCTCATCGCCTCTGGTATCCCGGCTCGCGCGCCGGGCGAACCTGTCTAATCCAGGGATACTGCTTTTTCGACGTCGTTCGCCAGCGCCCTCCTCCTGGATGCTTTGCTCCGACCGTACCACCCGAGTCATAGCACGCTCTGCAGCCTCCTCCAGTCCTCGTCGCCAGGCTATTGAGTCTGTCCTGGCGATTCCACCACCCGCGGTCGAGGGGTTTCTCGAGGATCGCCCCATGTCGGCGGTGTCACCCGACAAGGCTGAGTTTGCAGGCGCATACTGGGGTGGAGGGGTGGAGGGCTCTGGGGTGCGCTCACGTTGAATACGAGGCATCGTCGCAGCGGAGCATGTGTGACGGTTCGAGTCTTCTGGGGATGGTGATATCGAACGCACACTCTGTACGTCGGTTGTGAATGCTTGGCCCGGAAGAACTCCATGGGAGGAGTTTCCCGACGACACCGAACCTGAGGAGGCCCTCGCTAGCTGCGCACGGTTAAAATCGGATATGGGGGAGACTGGGGATACTGGCTCCTCCAGATTAGGAGTGGCAGGCGTAAAACTAAAACCCGGAGGCAGATCAATTTGGAGGTGATGGTTCTCCATTATTTTCCTCGATGCAACCACCCTAGTTTGTAGGGGTAGAGCAGCAACATCAGCCGCAGCAACACCCTTGCCCTTGGGGCTCACAGGCGACACCGGTGAGATGTTGATGGCTGGAGCTCCTCTCTTCTTCTCCGGAATATCGGTGACAATGGGCGTCAGCCGACTCTTGGAATTGTAATAGTGACTAGTGTTCGAGTTGGAGTCGACCGAGTTTGTGGAAGCCCATCCGGATCGGTTCACTCCGCGAACCTTCCATTCCCCGCTTGGGCTACGAGGCGACGTTGGTTCAAGAACCATGGAGCGGATCTGCTCTCTGCGCTTCTTCCGGTTGCGCATTATGGTCAAGATGATACAGGCCGCAACAATCAACCCCAACAACACTACTACGCCAACAGAGATCCCTACAATCGCAGCAGTGGATAGTCCCGAACTACCCTTAGACTCTTCCTCTGCTGGCTGCGCCGTGGGGGACAGCGAGATGCTAGCCCTGACGGGAGATGTGGCCGCGGGCGCTGCGGAAGTAGAAACCGTAGTGTTAGACGGCGATGACATGGGCAATACTTTTTCACACACTCTCGCAACGGGGTCCACCGCATCGTTGCGGATTTCCGGGCCACAGGGACTCAGGTCGTCGATGCAAAGCCAGAGTAGGTCTTGTAAGCGCTTAGGGCCTTTCCCGCACAGGCATTCCAGTTGGCCATTACACGATTGGAACTCGGGCTGATGGGATAACATTTTAGACACGCAGTCCTTTGCGCACCCTGGCAGGAACTCTAGTTGGCCTTCTTGCCTGGCCTGGAGCAGCGAATATGCGGATGTGGTGGGAACGCATAGTAGGACTGTAAGTAGTAGCGCAAAGAGTCCTGAACATGCTGATAGTAACGATAATCGTTTGTATGACATAATTACTATGGGGAGAAGGGGGAAAAAGCATGGTCAGAAATTTTTGTATGATAGATGGGAAGGCTGGAAATGAGTTATTTGAACATATGCTAGGAGTGGCCACCAGTCGGGAAAGGAAATTCAAATAGAATAATCTCCCAACGAGGTGTTTCCGAAATACTTTGAAACGAAACAAAAGAATAGGATAACTCTCAGACTCCAAAGCCACAATCCCCGCGGAGAACCCTCCCGGGGTAGGATGGAATAGCATGGATGAACGAAAGGACGGGTTTAAAACACACCTTGAATCTAGTTTGCCTGCCTATGCGCTGATATATGCGACACAGATATAAATTTCCAAAACTGCTAGAGTGTAACTCGCCTCACCGCCTAACAACCATCCGCCGGACCAGGGTGGAGTGCTGTGGAGTCGATCAGAACCTTAATCCCAACCACCGTCCGGACCGTATCGTTGTCGTGTCGTCAGACCCTCAAACCCAAACCGACAAAATTTGCAAAAGAAAAAAAAAAGTCGACAAGGGAGAGAGGAGGAGAAAAGGCCGGATGATCCCTACACCAAATATTAATCTCCATCTCCATAAAATTCCCACAAAAGCCTGTAGCAACTGCACACCACTTAAGTAGAAATAAGAAAGAAAAAAGGACTCCCCCCACCCCACCGACCCACCTTCGAATCCAGTATGGGTATTCCCCACTGTACAGCCCAACGCAACCAGGCCTAAGAAACAAGCCCCAAATAATGCAACCACCCCTCCGATGCCAGTCGGGGATCCGAGATACCTATTCGCGCGTATGTGTGTAAGTAAAAGTAACTGCATAAGAAGGGATGAATAACCCTGGAAGGCGCATTGACAGATGGGCAGATGGGGGGGGGGGGGGGGAGGAAGTACAGAAAACCAGCGGCCAGGCGGGTAGGCTTATTCAAAAGGAACTTGGATGTAGTGCGCACCGGATGGATACTGTCTTGGGCGGCGTGCGTTTGTGGATGGGTGGATGGGGTGGGTAAAGAGGAGGAGCCCTTCTCAGAAAGGAGCAAGAAAAAAAAAGGAGGAGAAAGAAAGAAAGAAAGAAGGGAGGAGAGGAGAGGAGGAGACGAGATGGAGGGCCGAGGTGGGGGGGTACTTATTTCAGCAAAAACTATGGTTCAATTGTGCTTTTGCTAAGAGTGCAGCTATTCGTTCTGAATTACTCTCTCTCTCTTTCTCTCCCCCTCTGATTCCCGTAGGGCTCGCATGGTGCTGTCCTCTAGTGTTATAGTACGGGCGCAGTAAAGCCTCCTATCCTACAAACAAAATAGTTCTATCCTGCCTAGAATACATTCTATTCCTGTCCGGCTGGGTTGCAACGAGGAAAAAAGGTTGTTATTAATAGTAATGATAGTACGTGATTGGTCAATCGAGTCAAAGACAGGGGTATCATACTGCGCGCGAGTGTTAGGGGCTGGTCTGTGTGTGCGACTGTGGGTGGGGGTTACTATGAATATCTATTATAGTATCGCATCCAGGGGGAGGGGGAGAGTGTGATATGGGGAAACCACTCTAGCTATGGCATCCTCCCTGCACATCGACCGTTTGTCGGAGGTGGGGAAGAATTGGGATGGTTAAAATTTCCTACCGAATTAGAGTTACAAGGATTTGTATTTCTACGGGTTGGAGACACCCGGTACCGTAGGACCAGGGCGGTTATTTAATATCGCCAGAGTCTCTGGAGGGAAGTGTTTAGCCTCTACTGTCCAAACCTCCATTCCAATACCCCAATCGCTGACCCTCCATAGCACTATATATGATACACAGATGACATAGAAAACCTCGCGTGTCTAGGGTTCATCTGATAGACTACCGGTATCGCATCTCATCCCCTCTATCGCATACCGTTCCGCCTAAAAGCCCCGCCACCCCCCCCTATTCACAAAAGCCCTTCACTTTGGAAATCACGACCCCCGACCAATACCGTTTCAATTTTTTTGTCAAGTCCTTAGATTTATTTGTAACCATCATACATAGGAAAATCCTAGCATGCGCCCCGAGGTACATACTCAAGTACAAGTACAGCCCAGAAAAAACTCAAATATCAGGAAACATCAAGCTCCTGTCAAAATTCGGAGCAAATAAATATCGTATCCGTAGAACGGATATCTCCCGCCCCGGCCAATACCCTACTTAATAATATCGTGAATAAGACTTAAAAAAAAAAAAAAAACTCCACCAACCCCCACCCCACGGGACGAGTGCCGTTCGCGTACTATGTAGAACGGGTATCATACTCTGGGGTACTAACCGAACCCATGCGAAACCCCCCAACACTTGCGTATTGCGTTACCCCATCATGGTGCCTACAGTTATATCATCCTGTGGAGAAAAAAGTGAAAAAAGAAAACATCTCAAGTCTTTGGATTCTGACAATTGCAAATATCGCCTCGGGATGCGGCTTCTAATTTGAATGCACAAACGATGTTCTACAAAAGTTCCTCGGGGTTGTCGCCTGATAGTGATGGTAGTCCCGGTTGCTCATCCTTCTTGTTCGCCACCCGTCCACCAGTTGGTTTTTTTCTTTCTTTTTTCTCTCTCCCCTCATGCCCAACCAAGGCTGAGGAACCTACTGTATCAGATTAAGGCATCTACCAGCTGAAGAATGAGGGAAGGAAAAAAGCAAAAACAGCTCGCCAGCCCGCGATAGCTCGAGTTTGACCAGATGATGGAACTGCCAATACCGATTGATAAGATCCGATATCGGCAGGTCCAGTGGGTTGGCTCATCTTGCTGGGAAAAAGGAGCTAAATCATCGGGAGCATTCTCGTCTCCAAATCCAGGGATTAGGAAGGGGCTAGCGGAGATATCGGAATCTAGTGGATTTGAAGAGCTCTTTTTTTTTTTTTTGCCGTCCGTGCTATCATTGCTACTGTATGTAAGCTGAGTATCATGCTTGTATCTGGTATGCAAGTTGTGCTTTCCTGATTACTCGCCCAATTATGCAACCGTCAGCAGGAGGCAAAGGAATGGAGGCGAGGCATCCTCCTGCTTGTCGCCCACTACTTTACCGCATGAGGTGCCGTCAGGCGCGAGTATGATATATGGGATTTTTATCCCAGTTTTGTCTTGAAATCGCGATAAGGCGTCATTGGCTGAGCCTTGATAATCAAGACCGAGGCTTTCAGGGCTTCTTATCTTAACGCAGCTTTGTGTTCCGTCTCAGCCGCCTCTTATTCCAACGTAAAGGTGTCTGCTGGTTCGGGCCAGTTCAGTATGCGGTATTGCGGCTTCGCAGACCCACACAACATGCCTATTGGTGGGGGGCATAGGGAAAAGATAACAAGCTATGGCGAGTGAACGTAATTGAAAAGCACGCAAAGAAATTACTGTCAAATCCTTAGGAGAATCCGAGTTTCCAAACTCGGGGCTTGGCGGAATATCAGGCGGTATGTAGAAGTAAAACAGTTAACTTCTAACTATCTAGAAGCGTCTGGAGGGCTTAAGCTTAAATTAAACGGGCATGCAAATGTTCTCAATGATATGAGCCTCTACTTTGGTCTTTTATCTGAAAAGCAGTTTTTTTTATATTTGGAGTATCATTCAAGAAACGTTGTATACGATAACTCTGGGGAAAGCAATACTAAAACAAGTTTGGTTGAAGAAAGATAATTTGTAGGGATAATCAAAGCTTACTGCTAACCAAGAAGGAAATTAATAGCATGTTTGATACCCATCAGAGAGACCCTCAGGCTCTTAAATATTACTATTTTGTAAATTATTATATTCCTTCTTGGTATCCCTTAAGAGCCTGTAAGAAGATCCTCAGAATACAATTAAGTTAACCTGCTATAAATTTTTGCACAGTATTGTCAAAAGATCTGTCCTCTTTGATTTCTTCCTTTATATGAGCCATGAGATGTACTGTGCCTGGCAGTAATTTGTATTAAAACAGTTAAGGATGATTCACATATACATAGGTACCCACTATTTTCTAAACTGTATTCTATAAGAAACCATTCGAACGGAATATCCTAAAGGGCTGTAAGAAAGACAAGGGATTAATACTAACCGTTTAACTTATTGTATATTAAAGAAGAAGAGTGTTTCTATAAAGCTCAAGAGGCTAAATCCCTAGGAGATCATCAGCTCTTTATCTATAAATAAAACACAATCAACAGAAATAACATTATTATGCCTAAATAGCAGGTTTGAGCAACAATGTGCCAGTAACAGCGAAGAATTTATCCCTCTATCAATGGTATGCCAGGAGAAATTCCCATTCTTGCTATTGACTCGGGATTTGATTTCTTCCCCCGAGTTAACCATATCTTTAAGGTGTGCTACCCCGCGTCCTGTTACTATTTGCCGACGGTTGTACTTGCTGATGGCAGGTACTAGTACAGTACGGTACGGCACAGTACCGTGCCGTAGAAGAGCGGAAAACGTCCATCACCACCACCACCGTGCGAATCACCATATCCCCACATTTGTTACCTTTTCCCCTTCAGGGGTGGTACTTTGTGGACCGTGGTCACGTATGTAGACAGTCCAGATAAGGCAATATTTATCGCCTGTCATACCGTACCCTCCAAAATTTGAGAAGGTAGCAGAAGCTATTATATTCTGCACTCCCGCCACCGCCGCTGACACTTGACTTGTGCTTACAGCATGGCTCTTATGATTCGTCCTCCCGCTCGCTTCCCTACCGTGCCACATGTGCGCATGATAATAACATTTATCTATTTGCTCGTATTTACTTCGTGATTAGTTGTTATGCTGTTTGAAGAGTTGTGGGCATAAATCCCGAACTTCACACCTTTGTGCAACCGTTGGGGGTATAGAGTACAAAGAGCAAAGGAAAAAGAAACGGCGGAGGAGAAATCTCTTAAGAAGGAGAAGGGAAGAGGACACATGGATAAATTATTTGCTCAGACAAAGGTAGACTGGGAAAGAGACAATGTAGACAAAAAAGAAATTGAACGAGGGAAGAAAAAGAAAAAGAGAGGAGAGTCAATATCAGACAATGACCTAGTTCAAAATGGTCTAAACCATAATACCCCTCCTTTCCCTTCCTTCTTTCCATACACCCGCCCCCAGGACCAAACTCACCCACCAACCGATCTCCTCGTTTCAACGTGTAGATAAAAAAACTCGTACAACCATCCGACTCATCGCCAGATGACTGAATCATTTCTTCGTTAGTTGAGAAAAAACAGAAATTGGAAGACGACAAAATCTATCATAGTATAAGCTTCTGATGATGCTTTTGTTCCTCCGCTTTAGACCCAGCGCCCATATCCATCGTTATATTCGCTAATGCAAATTATCATTATTTTTGGCCACGACGCAATTTCAGCCCCTTGTGCCCATATTGTGCTGTTCCAACTACTTATCGTCGATACCTCTCTCACTTCCCCTCTCGCTACCGCTCGGGCTACCACTTCCAGCAGAACTTGCGGACCTCCGATGGAGTACTGAGCCTTTGAGGCTGAGTGTTTTCCTAAGGCCTCGGGCACTCCATTTTCCATGAGAGCTTGATGGCGGTCCCCCACCTGACCCGCCGGCGCTTGTTGATCGTGCGCTACCACTTCTCCTCAGCCCTTCTCGATCCTTGCCCTTGCCTTTTCTAAAAGGCGATTCAGGACTCATCACTGGGCTAGTCACTAGACTGGCCACTGGACTGGTCACTAGGCTCTCCTCCCCAACTATCTCGGCAGCAGCTGCCTTCGGGGTGAACTCGGTCTCCATGGTGCTGGGACCTCCACCAACAGTGTTTTGCGCACTGGGGATTGCCGGCATAGTGCTCAGTTCACCAGGAGGTGTATCAATCATTTCCGGGGTGACGGCCTCGCTCTCTAACGTGTTGTCATTTCCTGGAATCTTCGACGGATGGGAAGGAGCCAGATCAATCAGCGATTCATCAGTGTCCTCAGTGGATGATTCAGATTCATCGCCCTTCTTCATTGCTGCTTTCTTTTGCTTTTGTTCTGCCCGGATTTGCTTTCTCCACATCATTGCATAACGCCCATTCTTGGCAAGTAGTTCATCGTGCGTGCCGGATTCGACGACTTGTCCCTCATGGAGACAGAGAATTTGATTGGCGGCTGTGATGGTTGACAGGCGATGACTACAGACCGGAAGACGTTGGGTTAGCATGCTATGCATTGACGCACACGGTTGTGATGTTCCAATAGAAGCAAACCAGCAATTAATAAATGTGTTGGCGGGTAGCAAGTGACAGATGCGGGTGGATGCAGGGTATCTCCCTCATAGGGCGGTATACCACCCCAGCCGCGGAACTAACAATATAATACGAGGGAATGTACTCACGCGATAACAAGGGTAGTTCTGCCTTTAGCAAGTTCCTTCAGCGCAGACTGGATGTGCTGCTCCGTTTCAGAATCCAATGCCGCAGTGGCCTCGTCAAGGAGAATGATTTTGGGATTTTTCAAAATCGTTCGTGCAATTGCGACCTGGACCCCACTTTATCAGCACGCTGTTAAATCTCGCTAATTTGTGATTCTCACCCTCTGCTTTTCCCCTCCAGAAAGTCTCAAACCCCGCTCGCCAACCTTAGTGCTATAGCCATCAGGGAAGCTCAAAATTTTGTCATGGATACTGGCTGCTCTGCACGCCTCGTATACCATTTCATCGGTTGCATTCGGGTTGGCATATTTCAAGTTGTACCTTACAATCAATCAGCATATCCTCCGTCATCATTCCTGCGATCCCCAAGATAAGATAACTCACATTACACTCTCGTTGAAAAGTACAGTGTCTTGGGGAACGACACCAATATGCGATCTCAACGAGTCGATCGTAATATCTCGTACGTCCTTTCCATCAACCTCTATACTGCCCTCCTCGATGTTATAAAATCTGAAAAGAAGCCTTAAAACCGTTGTCTTGCCACCACCACTCTCACCGACAAATGCGGTAGTAGTTCCTGGTTTAACCACAAAATCAAGTCCCCGTAGGGCCGGCTTCCGAGAATCATAAGAGAAGTGCACATCCTTGAAGGCAATTTCACCCTCGCATTTAGTAAGCTTCTCAGCGTGTGGCGCATCAACAACAGTAGGCTGCTCCTTGAACTGCAAATTAAGAAATATTTGGATCAGTATAAGTTTGTGAACCTGGAAAAAAGATTTCTCACCAATTCCAGCATACGCTCAGAATTGATCATGGAACTCTGAATACTTCGATAGAATGTCCCAAAGAAGTTCAAGGGGCCCTGGGTTATTCAATCAGCACACTGATCGTTATGATAGAAGTTCTGTGAGTGATGATACTGACCTGTAATTGCGCAAGATACGCTAGTAAGGAGACGAAGCTTCCAACCGATGTTTCACCGTTCGAAACTTGCCATGCACTCAAGAAACAAGCCACAACAAGCCCGATGGTGAAAACCAGGTTTTGAGTGACATTCATAATGTTCAAACTAAAGAGAACCTTGTACTCAGCCCCCTGATAGGCTCTGACAGCATCTCTGTACCTGCCAAATTCGTAGCCCTCAGCATTAAAGTACTTGACCGTTTCATATGCAACCATAGAATCGTTTTTAACTGCGTCCTCGTCACGGGACCTGTTGACCATCTCTCTACGAATATCCGCCCGCCATTGGGCCATCCTGACTGTGATGTACAAATAACACAGGGTGACAATAGCCACGATAAGTGCATAATACCTAAACACCGCAGAGTCAGAAAGTGTTACTATTTAACGTATGAGAAGGGCCGAAACTCACACATCAAAAAAGACAAGGAAGTATACAATCGCAACTATCAAATCAAACAACATGGGAACGACTTGGAATGTAACTTGTTCAAGGAAAGTATTGATGGCATTGCCCTTGCTAAGGGCACTTAAAACCTCACCGGTCTTCTTGCCAAGATGAAAGTCGAGTGATAGAGAATGAACGTGTTCAAAAGCTGAGGTTGATAAGGCTTGGTAGGAATACTGGCCAATCGGTATCCACAACATGCTACGGGTAGCGCCAAGAACACCCATGTTGCCTTGAAGGAACCTGTAGACAATATATAGAAGTATTTGGACATATGGGAGACGTGCTGCAGTTTTGACAGGTTAGTCTTTCGGAAGCACAAAGGACAACATGAAATTATGAAGGCAAGGATAGTATTACGCAATTCTCCGTTCGACCCGCCGAGGATATTTGTAATCTTTCCAAGTTGCATCGGCACCATCACGTTTATACCACGTTGGAGCACCATGAGTATGAAACAAATTATCATAAGGAACTGCAACCTTCTATCCTTACTTGGCCAGAGGTATGGGAAAAAGATGGTGTAGCCCTGGACATATTCCCACCAGCTTTGCTTTCCAACAACAGCCCTTCGGCCCCACCCGGCCGGGGCGTGAGTTGATGGCTCTGAGACACCATGTTTTCTATGTGCGGGAACAGAACCATAATCTGGCACACCGTCAACAGTAGATGAGGAAGAGGAGGCCAAAAGTGAACTGCTCTCCTCCGAGTCACTATCGTCGGATTCCTGCTTCGAGAGTACGATGAGGCAAGTGTACAGCCCGACCAATAACACGAGGAAGACAATCCGAAGAAGATCGATAGATAAGTCTACAATATCCCAATTGTGCAGTGAAAAGCGCTTTTTGGTAGCTCCGACACTTTCACCACTCCTGCTAGTCAACGAACCATGCTTCTCCCCATAAGTGAAGATGCTCGCTACCAAGAGAACAGCCTCGCCAACTAAACCAAAAAACCATGAGGCGAGGTGGGGAAAGGTGGGGTAAAGGCTGTTGTCAAGCTGCGAGATGAGGATGATTGCATATATGAAGAGCAACGAGATAGTGCAGACCTAGATGAGAGCCAGGTATGTCAGTGACCAATGACCAAAGTGCACATTCAAAAGGTACGTACGACATAATCCTTCCCGCACCACCAGCCCTTCTTTGTCAAAGCATGCAAAATGACGTTTGTTGAGTTTGCGACTAAAGTGAAAATTACGCCGACCAATAGCCAATTGAACGCGGCCTTTCTCAGTGGAGTTAGTTTATCATCAGCCACCTTCTTTCCTTTGGCTTTTGCGCCCCCGGGAAACCGTTCTGCTATCCTTCCGCAAAAGCCACTATTAGTTCGACCCGAGCTCTGGCGTTTTTTCTTTCTCTTCCCGCTCTCGTAGATACCAGTAACAGGGGGTGGAGTAGGTTTCGAAGATTCAGAGGTCGAGATCCCCCACCAAGTGAGTGTAACCAGGAAGAAGAAAAAGAGAGACACTGGGTAGGCGTAATGAGCGTAGAACACGACATCCCGTGCTAACGAAGCACCAGGATGATAGACGTCACCTGGAGAGGCAACATTCATATAATTCCCCATACTCGATCAATGAAGGGGGAAGTGGAAGGGGGATGAGAGAAGGAAGAAAGGTGTAGAGAGAGAGAAGGTAGAAGCTGTGAAGGCTCCAGGCCTCCGCCACTTGAACCTCTCGCTTTTTTTTCTTCTTTGCTTTTTTCTTTGCTTAGTGACTACTCGAGTACTCGTCCGGAGCCCTAATTCTCGACGGCGTTATGAGATTGTATGGGGCAAACTTCCCAGCGGTGGCGATATAAGAGCGAATGACGCAATACAATACAATTCGACAACGGAGCAGGTGTAAAGCTGTTCTTGGTAACTGCGGCTTACCCGACGCGGAAGATAGGAAGGCACGAGTACTAGACTATGATACAAGTTAGAGGGAAAGATTGGGGAATGCGTGATGTAATCCACCTAACCTCCTAAGAAGGGGTAAAGTGGCTAAGGTTCCAAAGAGACAAGCCCTCACCTCTCTCTCTATCTCGTTCACACACCACCACACAAGACGGCAGTGAAAAGTTCGAAGAAAGGAAAAAGAAAGAAAGAAAAGAGCTTCTGAGGGAGGAACAGAAAGAGAGGGAGGGGGGAGAGGGGATCCCAAGAAAAGATTTCTTGCCTTTGAAAGCAAACACGAGCTCCCGGGATCAGAATGTTCGTCTTCCTCCTTCTATTCCTCTACTGTTCTCTCTTTTGCTTTCGCCCCTCTTTCCGGACTTTCTCTCCCAGCGCGTCGGATAGCAGAAAAAAGAAAAGAAAAGATATCAAGTAACAACACGATACTTAGAGAAGAAGAACGAATTACCGCTGTACGAGTACAAGGAGAGAAAAAAAGACGAGATGAGAAAGCCCGAAAGAGGGAAGAATATCATTATTCTTGGCGCGCCTTGTGAGACGCGAGAGCTCCCAGCACCCCCGAGATAGGATACAGTGAACTAAAGTTGGGACTAACCCGGGAGGTATAAGAGCCTTTGCGGGCTGGACTCCGAAAGGTCAGCCACCACAGCGGCGGCTAGACCAGGAACCACCTCTCAGAGCTATATTCGAACCTGCTCTCCTCGCAGTGTTGAAAATTTTTCACTGTATTCGAGCCTCCTTCCTGTACCCCCATCACATATATCACTCGTCCGTCCGCATTCGCTTACTTCTTCAGGGCAAATTCGGCAGTTCCAGAGCTCCCTGGGATACTATTGGCAGGCGCTGCAGGCTGCAGGACTGCAACTGAAAATTCAGGAGGAAAAATAAATAAATAAATAAACTAAAACTTGTTCGCTATGCGATGTGCTATGGCTAGCGTTCCACTATATGCAATAATCAATCATGGACAACTCACCTCTCCTTTTGGGTGGATACTATTCCTCACCGCAATGGAAAGAAAGAAGAAAAAAAGTCGAAAAAACAAAGGCATCCAGTTCTCTAAGGACCTAATCCAAGTTGCTTCTTTCCGTAAGCCTCGGAAAAAGTGGGAGCATATGCCGAGGAAGACACATACCGGTATGATACTTATCTACCGACTTATCCTGCTGGTATTATCACAGCTGCGACGGTACGGTACGCTGCGTGAAATGGAATATCCCTCGGAGACATACCGCGCTGAGGTGTGCTTTTTCGCGGAATCGGCGAGGCCCGTAACCAAGAGAAAGCCAGGGCTTGTGATACCATAATGGCATCCAAGCGCTATCCACGCGCAAGACACCTTTTTCCCGTCCGAATTTTATCACCGATAACGGAACGAATCCGGCTCTGGCGATTGTCTATCGCCGACATGGGCCAAGATAAAGAAAGCGGCTTCCCGATCCAACGTTAAATCGTCGGTGGTTAGAGAGCCACCGAGTGGCACATCCTGGCAACTTCTTATTATAGCATAATTACCCCCATCCACCATGACTGTGGCAAGAGCTTGCATTTTCTTGGCCAGGGCAATGTTAGAGAATGGGGGATTCTATAGTACACCAACGAGATAGCCCAAGCACAGCGCGTCATTTACCATCAATTAGCTACCATCGATCCGCCTAGCGAGAGATTGACCCAGCAAAATCTGCAAGGTATTGCAGTAAGTCTCGGTCTCGGTGCGCGGGTACTCGCAATTTTCTGACGTTTGTAAACGCGACTGCTATTGCATACGGGCGAAAAATCGACCAGGGCCTCAAGATTTTGGTGGCATGCAATAGCAGTCGCTTTTACAAACGTCAGAAAATTGCGAGTACAGGAACGAATGAGCGAAGAAGAATATCTCACGAGGCAAGACAGAAGAGGATCGAAATCACAAGAAGAGAAAAGAAAAAGCAGAAGAAAGCTCCCGGTTACTCGTGCTCGAATACCCGCGCTGGCTATCTACGGTATCTACAAGAGAAGAGAAAATCATACCAATAACATTGTGCCCTCCAATCACTCTGTGTCCGCATGACATCCACGAAACCTACTCACCCCCCCAGATTGGGAAGCGCACTGGACGCAGGGTCCAGACCCTGCAGGTTGCACCGTTCCTTCCCGCCCCACTTCAGACAGGGCGGGGAGAGGTACAGTAGGGCCTTCCGTCAATCGGCCAAACAAACGAGCCAAACCAAACAGACTATCCTTTCCCGTTTTTTCACCTATGCAATTCACCTGCGACTCCCCATCTTCGTTATGTTCTGAAAAATAGCGCACTCTCCATTGCGGCAACGATAATGACTATCGCATCCCTCGGTCCCCACCCGTAGCGACAGAATACATGCACAAGCGCAGGAGCGCCCGAAATGTGAGACAGCCGTTATACTCGAGCACACGAGCGGTATGGTGACGCAGTGGTGTATGTGTGTGCTCTAGCAACCGTTGGTAGGACGAGGGCGGGCAGCGGGGGGGTTTTGAATTGGGCGGGAGCACAGTTGGCATGCCGGAGATGATCATCTTAGAATCCGGATTTACACCTTTATTATTCAAGTCTTGTGCGACCTTATTAACCAGCACGGTGGATGTAGGGACCATAGATCTGCTCGGGAGGTTCATTAAAAATCGGAAACCAACTGCGGTGAAACAGGGGTCAAGGCAATCGGGCGATCATAGTGTCTGGAATGAGCGGCGGAGCCATGGGTAATTCGATATATTTTATCCTACCTAAGCCGGTCCTGGCATCTAGCGAGCATGCAACAATCCAAATTTCAAAGCTATGAGGCATCTTAGGATAGTACTTATTATGCTGAGTGATTGGCTATGACGGTGAAACTTGAATAATTCGAGAACCATTTTTGAAATTGTAAATGGGGTCTGGAGAGAAAATATATAAAAGTAGATTTAAACTAGTTAACACTAGTAAATAGAACAACAATGCTGGTAGCGATGCAACAAAATTGTTATTTTTCTCACTTAACCTTCTTCATAACTTTTGCCTTATAAACCATTTTTATGAAAACAGCATTGCTTTTATGATACATGGCTGCATGCCAAATAAAGCCCTATAAAAATAATTATGATAAAAGTTGAAAACAAAAAAACAGACATAATATACCTAAGTACAAACACACAGTGTAAGACTGGGTGACCAAAAAGGTACAGAAACTGTTCGGACACAACTATGCATCTAGGTACAGCAGCGAAGACCCAAAACAACCAGCCAACTATGATAACACTACTACTATAAACCCGAAATCAAAAGAAGGGCCTTGCCCCTCTGCGATTCTGATGGAGGGGAATTTCTACTTGACGGTAGAGCCTGGTCGCTTAGTATCATAGGTCTTGAAATTTGCGCGTATCTGTTTTCATGCCATGGGTAAAGCCCGACACTGCTAATTCTGTCGAGCTACCGCACGATGCTGGAAGAGTGTGAAACTCGGAAGCAGAAGGGATCGCCATCCCCGAAGCTTATTTTAACAGCGGTGGAGTGTAGGGCTTATTTTTGGCCCCCTCGCTGGCTCGGTTAGCAGTATCATACTTGTCCTAGTCTTTTTTTTTCGCCAGGTTACGATGCTAGTGGTTATCGCCGGTACTGTATCCCCTGCAGTGGTGATAGTGCCGAATTTCCCTACATCACACTAAAATACAAACTAAAAAACTAGCTCCCCACCTTTCTAGATATGTCAATCGAGTGATATCAAAAGCATTTCAGGTCAAGTTATGATGCAGATCTTTTTCCATCAACAGGAACACTAAACCTGATGTGAGAGCGATGCTAGCCGTAGTTGTGAGGCAATGCAACTGTTGAGATTTACTAACCAACATCCCGAGTCATGTGATAGCTCTACACCGCTATGAGATTGAATCCACCAATCCAAGAAATACGCTAATCTTGCTAGTGCCTCTTTAGCACGGTGTAGGGAAATTCGGCACTATCACCACTGCAGGGATAGGTTTTGTCTGGGGATAGTGGCGTCATGGGATGTCACTTGTTCGGGAATTGGTCAGAGATTGTTGAGGTTGGGGCGACTTGCCCGGGCAAAGACAGCAAGGGAGACCTTATAAGACACCAGGATATAAGCACCCCAGGGGGGAACAGACTGATATACGATCCAGTACTAAGCCATTGTGCCCAGCTAGCTAGCTAGGCAGGAGCTCATATATCCTAGCAAACCCCTCCGCCAAGCCCGCCAGAAGACACAGTAGCGAAGAGGAACCTTTTCCAATATGGCACAAAAAATACAATAACTAATCCAATGCAAGAAACAGCACCACCAAGCGAGGTTTCATGTGGTCCAGCATCAGCACCACAGATAATCTAGATCACCTATGAGTCACCTCTAACCAGACTCTTGGGCTTAGAAACCACGAAATCTGCACAAATCCATTACTGGTATCTGAAATATGTCTCTGTGTTATCACAGGGAGAGCGAGGCACAACACAGCAAGGCAGAATACCAATAGTGCACTATTATTTGCTATCGTATATGAACCCACTGCTCTTATCCCAAATAGTATAAGGTCAGAACGGAAATCAAGAAATCCCAAGTCCATATAAGCACCAAGACTAAGGAATAGAGACAAACAGACTTTTGAAAGCACTTCACATCATGTCCCCAAGCTTGTGTCATAGAGCCGTAATATAGAAAACACTCAGCCCGCCTACCTCTTACTCTTTTTCTCCACAGACGGCCACACAGTAATAGTCTATCAAAATCTTTCACTGAAAGCATTTGCAACAGTAAGGACAATATATATTTCAAACGCAAGTAATAGATACAAAGGCGGAATTGTGATATAAGCTTCTACTTACCGAATACCGAACTACTCCAAGTTTTATGACCAGATAAAAGAACAATCCTCATGGGAACGGATAAGTGACCCCCCCGCTCAGGTCTTCTTAGCCCTAGCGACTCCTCAATTCGCAGTACTCCTCCATGTTCCCGGGTCGTGTGATTTTGGATATCTAGAAAGTCACTACAATAGAAGTTAAAGGGGTGTACACTGGAAGAGTTATTGTAAATAAAAACAGGGCTTGGTGTAAAAATCTCAGGAGCAGGGATGGACCTGAATTTTCCGTAGCAGCGGCCGCTGTCAACATAGGGTTTGGAGGAGTAATTCCTAAAGTTTTCTGTACAAGATCTCAAGATTAAGGATGTGTATGTGGATAGGTTCAGGGAGAACGAAGAAGGTTGGTATACTTTAATAAATAGTGGTATCGAGGAGGATACCCAACGACCAAACCTCGAGGACCGGAAGACAGGTATCATTGGGACAAGTAAAGTAAGAGCAGCTATAACAATTGCCAACACCCCTTCAGGAGATGTGTCATTCCTGCCGTCCTTCTTGTTTTCCAAGGTATCACGTTTATCAAACTTGGGAAACCTTTCCTGGATAGCAAATTCTCTTGTAGAAGACACGAGGGCCTAGTATAATAGTAGCACAAATCTGTAGATAATAAAAACATTGACTGCAGATCCGTTGTACCCCTTAGGGAGGGCTCCTCAAGGATATTAGGGACCTTTGGGATCTCGTAGAATATAGGAAACCAACGATAACCTACTTTGAAGTGGTAGTGTTATTTGGAAAAATGACATTATTATCGCCATTACCACGACGACGATTATCACTGCTGTTATTACAGTTGGGGCCTGAAGCTTGTCTCTTCTCAAATTGTGTACTGGTGCTGATCGTAGTGGTAGGTAATATCGACATCTCGGTGAGGGTTTGTAAGATGATGAGCAATGCCAAGAGCACACCCAAGGCCGAAGTTGAGAGCATTATGCATATGATAAAGGATAGCTGATTAGGGGTAGCGTTAAAGTACTTGGTTAGTTGAAAATCTGAAGGATGTGTTCAATAGCACCCGTACTATTGAAGAGTAAAATAGTGGAATAGAAGAAATGGACTAAATGACTTTATCATGAAAAGGAAGGATAAGGAGTGAATGAGAGCAAGGGTTATATATACCACAAAAACTGCGGAAACTCGCCAAGTGCAGACCACCATATCTTAATTCCGGTGCGGTAAGATATGATATGCACATACATATATACCTCCATACGCAATACAAACACCAAAAGTCTGCCAACACTAAAGCTAGCTCTACCCAAAGTCACTCTCCACCCACCAATCCCTCCATCACTCCCCCTTCCCCTTCTCCTATTCCCCTCCACAGCACTCCCGCAAAAAGCCCCTACCACGTAGCTAAGTGCCCAAAGTTCCCCCATCATACCGCCCAGTCCTGGAGGTGACATGATGTCAACCAGCAAGCTACCCTCTCATCCAGCAGTAGAACAAACACTTCATCACCTGCCTCAAAACGTTAAAAAACTAAAGAGCCATGGGCAGAGCCGGGTACTTGTGGCAGTCCTGAAATGAGGATTATTAGGTCAATTGGAGGGCTTTAGCAGTAGGGGAGAGGCACTGGCTGACTTGGAAGGGTGGGACTGCATACTTTCTGCAGCTGAAGTGAAGAGCCCGTGTCAGTGAGCGAGGTTGGAGTTTCTAGCAGAGAATTGGGAGGGTGGACCCGTGGGGGGCTAACGCTAACCGTGCTATTAGTGCTTCCAGAGGGGGAGTTTGGCGTATGGCTTGATCTCTCTATTTTTATTTGCTGCCTGACATCATAGATGGAGGATATTTTCCCTCACCATTTTCCTTCTTTTTCTTCGGAGTTCGAGATTCCTTATACCTGTCCCTTGATCCAGCTCTCCCCCGCTCCTTCCATTATAGCCCCCCCCCATTCCCCATTGTAACACGTCTATCTCACCCACCCCTCAAGGCCTTTTATAAAAACAAAACATAATCAACATTTAAGTTGACTGTTTGTTTCTGTTCATTTCTTATAAGTACTTACCAGTGGTACGCACCAGCCGATCACATTTCTTTCAAGTCCGTAGCAAAATTCAGCCATGATACAGCATAATTCGCCTATTCATAGGCCAACACCAGGTAGAGTAAGGCCCCATCAGAGACCCACGAATTAGAGTCTGCTCTGGTATGTATTAGTTCACGTCAGTGTTTTCCCCATCGCAACGATTTTGCTCACTGAGGGGCTTTCCAGGCGGATTTTCCTTTCTTCCATTGCCGTGTCCTCGGCGGGCAGTGAGAGTCTGCCCCCTGGGGAAGAAAAGGGTGTGGGTCAACTGGTCAAATACTGCAAAAAAATCCCTAATTACGTGATGGCCCAGCGGAGGTCAACCGGCCCCGGTTAAAACGTTTTGTTTTCCTTTTTATCTTTGTATTGGACTTGAGGCCGGGTGTCTGCGCATTATCCAGAATTGCATAAAAGGCACGAGTTGTGGTCCACGATGGAACACTTCCACCCTGTATCTTGGCACCACTCTGGGGTACGGATATCCCACCTCTCATTAACTAATCGGACCAAGCGCCAATCAGAGCAGGTCCGCCCCGCCTAATAACCCTCGGTGCATAACGTATACCTACTATGATAATAATTAATCGAGTACTTGTGAGCACGACTGCCAATCTCACGACACCAAGATTTGAGCCAAAAAAAAGCTAAGGCCTTATTCGGTACGTATTATACCAACAAAAATACCCTAGTATTCCTGACTATAGCCTACTGTAATAAGATCTCAGCGTGCTTCACAATTTGACCTTCAGGCCCTTATGTACTCTGTTGCCTGCAGGAGATATGCTTGCCAAAATTCAACTCTTAATATAATCAGTTTCCTATGCCTCTATCACCTAGATTTTACTTGGAATCTCTGCACTCACTTGTGGTTTTGAACGGTAGCTCAAAAGAGCCAGTGGAACTATCTATATGAGAACCATCTAGTCTCAGCCCTCAGACTAGCGGTGTTACGCCACATTATGGTTTGGGGAACTCATACCTCCAGTCGTATTCATACTTCCTACCTGGCCGGTGGGCCTTCATGGGCCGGGCTAGGCTTGTGCGAGCCTACCCCATAGGTTTGCATACCCGGATGGACTTTGGTGGACCCTGCTGGTCAAATCTCCCACCTGGTCACCCCTTCTCCGGATATTCCTAACAACAAATCCCCTCTCACCCAGCTGCACTAGTGGAAGCAGAGGCGTCAAAGTGCTCACACAAGCATCTCCCCTAAGGTCTCTCAAGCAACATATGATACTCGAGTATAAGGACAGCCCTAATCCTTCTCCCTAGCACTGCCACTTCGGAAATTCCCTCTACTTGCCCAGTAGCCAAACCCACTACCGGCTCCGCCTGACGCTACCTCTACTCGCTCATTCTCTTTCGAGGGTAGTATTCGCTACAATACAAGAGCACCAAACATCCAGCCTCCTACGGAATATAGCCCCGTGGGCGTAGACCAAGAGCACGTAGGGCGGTACTTCAACCACCACAGCGAGAAATATCCCCACGTCAATCCTGCTAAAAGAAATGTATTCCACATTGTCCAAATCCCCCACCCACGCCACCGCTGGGGCATGTGCCCGCTTCGCTAGCAAGATTGTAAGATACCGTATCCAATTCACTTTACCAACTAACAGACGGTTGAATGAAGGAAGAGAGGGAGCGGAAGATACTATAATCATGCCATGCAAACCTCACCAGCACCAAGCGTGCAAGCATCCCAGAGACCCGCCCCCGTGCAGGTGCAGGCAATACCCGCGTGAAGATTAATCCAAGGGTGGGGAGTAGTTTCACTATCCGGAAGGAGACGTGCAGGGCTGTCAGGGGGATTATGCTCCAGAGCTGGAAGAAGCTCCCGCAGAGGGAGAGTAACTTAACTGCTTAGTTAACTATGCCTCTTAAATTACTTATCACCTGTTTTTTCCAGTTTGGAGGTGGAGGTTGGGGAGAAAGCGGGGAGCGGGCAAGAGTCTAATTCAGCGAGGGTTATATATTATCCGTACATAATCCTGCATGGTTCACTTATACCATAACCTTTCAACTACGTCCATCCAAGGCCAGAAAATGCCTAACACATACCCGGGATATCAAACCCCATCATCGTTGTGAGAATAGTTTCTACCAATAGTGAGCATTATGCACTTCCAATGGCCCTTGGCTAGCGGTTTCCTTTCCATTGCTGGGATTCACTGCCAACTCCGTGCTCGCACAACTTCAGTCCACGCATCCGTTCAGTAAGGCACATAAGAGTCTTGCTGTGTATGTTGATGTTCTTACTTATATCTGGAGACATAAGTTGGAGGTAGGGAGGCTAGGGATGAATTAAGGTGCGACGGGGGGTATTTAAAGTTTCGGAAAGCAGATCGCAGCAGATTGCTATTGCCAGTATCATACACTCCCCCACGGTGAGGTCTGAGAGGGGAGTTTTCATGGAGTATCACTCGGGGCTAGTTGTTGGTGGTGGCGATGAGTTCCGGGAGTAGTCACGGGAGGGGGGTGTGTGGAATGGATAGGGGAGAACTGCTGCTTGTGATAGATAATTCTGGTGAGGCCACGCTACGATGGCTTGCACTTTGAGGCAGGGCCGGGTATCCCACCCCAATGATCGGGGAAGCAGAAGCCGGTATTCCCGGACGCTGTGGTCATAGGCTTATCCAACCAACTATAATAGAGCATGAGATTTCCCCCCCTAACGTCAAATACGGGGAAGCGGGACATCACCGGGATGCGGGACACATGGCAACGGTAGTGAAAAAAGGCAACAACTCAACCAATTCTTAACCAAATTAGATAAAACAACATAATATCAATTGAGAAAGGATAGGAGAACTAGTTTAAGCCTAAAAAGTAAAAAATAAATTATCATTCACTTAAGAATACCAGAAAAAAGAGAGAAAATCTACTCACAACAGTAAGAGAGGAAGGAAGAGCAATTGAGATATCAGAATAAGCAAAACCATTTAAAAAGTGGATATAGGTAATCTCCTATGGATAGAAGTAATATAGGAAATGATACTGAGCTGGTGTTGAAGTTTATAGAGTACAGAAATGGCTAAAAAGCATCTTGATTTAGTAGTAAAACAATACCAACTCTAGTAAGACTTTTATGAGAGGAGAGAGAAAACTCTGGGGACCAGGAGGGAAATACTCTGGTGTATCAAGGTCAGTGCACTCAGAGAGTCCAAATTTGTGAGAATTTAATAAGTTTTAGTAGTAGCTGGGGTGTTTTTGTCATATTTTTAACTGATAGCTTTACCGTAAGTTTTATTGCAAATTTGGTACAGGTTAATTGCCTATATGCTGCAAATTATATAAGTATAGTTAGATAATGTTTATTTACCTAATAGGCAACAGTAATAGCAATATAGTAATAAATTTAGTACTACTCTTTCAGAACTTACAGATTTACTTAATATATGTTTTAAAATTACTCTATTGACAACAAGTATATGGTATTCACTATGTGAATCTCCTCCAATGGTAGTTAGAATTCTACAAAGCATTGCATAGTAAAGATCAGTAGCCTCCTGCAGTTTAGCGATTCTGATATCTCTACAAGTTTGCTTACTCATTATTCTTTTGCCTACTACAAACTTCATTTATACTCAGTGTATTATTCTATTCTTTCTTGAATACTCACGATTGAAACCTGATTGGAATATGCTAGTGTCTACTATATTCCTAATAATGTACTTCAAGTTTCTGATTGTAAAATCATTTTATAAAGCAAACCCTATCCACTTATATCTAATAATAATAATTTTATCAGGTCCTATCAGCATATCTTTAAACTACTGCAATATATTATCAAATTTATTACTATATTGCTATTACTGTTACCTATTAGGTAAATAAACATTATCTAACTATACTTATATAATTTGCAGCATATAGGCAATTAACCTGTACCAAATTTGCAATAAAACTTACGGTAAAGCTATCAGTTAAAAATATGACAAAAACACCCCAGCTACTACTAAAACTTATTAAATTCTCACAAATTTGGACTCTCTGAGTGCACTGACCTTGATACACCAGAGTATTTCCCTCCTGGTCCCCAGAGTTTTCTCTCTCCTCTCATAAAAGTCTTACTAGAGTTGGTATTGTTTTACTACTAAATCAAGATGCTTTTTAGCCATTTCTGTACTCTATAAACTTCAACACCAGCTCAGTATCATTTCCTATATTACTTCTATCCATAGGAGATTACCTATATCCACTTTTTAAATGGTTTTGCTTATTCTGATATCTCAATTGCTCTTCCTTCCTCTCTTACTGTTGTGAGTAGATTTTCTCTCTTTTTTCTGGTATTCTTAAGTGAATGATAATTTATTTTTTACTTTTCAGGCTTAAACTAGTTCTCCTATCCTTTCTCAATTGATATTATGTTGTTTTATCCAATTTGGTTAAGAATTGGTTGAGTTGTTGCCTTTTTTCACTACCGTTGCCATGTGTCCCGCATCCCGGTGATGTCCCGCTTCCCCGTATTTGACGACGTTATACGTATCATACAGAGGTGTGAGTGTGAGCGAATAGGTAAACTCTATCTTACTCCAGAAGGTACCATCATCCTCTCCCGTGGAAAGAGAGCAATAGGTATCTAGTATACGCACAAGAAAAGGAAAGGAAAGCCCAGATCCTCCTCAATACTACCCAAGTCTCGCGTTCCAAGTTCCCATACCCACGTTTCCATTGCTGCAAAAGAAAAACAAATGCCTTGACGCAGAATACTCACCAATCCCACACAATGCCCGAACAAAATGGGGTTAAGCATACAAAGCCCCTCCGACAGAGCAAATACTGTGACTCTGCCAACCATTTCGGAGCAGGGGTGTTATGTGAGCAGTATATAGCTCTTAGTTCACTTTGGCAATTTGAAAAACGGCACTTACTTGCCTACCTACTTACTTACTCACCTCCTTTCCCCACGTGCTCTCTAATCACAAGAACTCTACCACATATTCAATCCCCAGACCCCACGAATAGGGCACAGATAAATACGAGTGCCCCATTAACCTTAATAATAATATGAATTCTCCAAAAATACTCCAGAGCAACCTGCCAGTCTACCAAACCCATAAGTTATCTCCATACCTAACCAGTCATACCCGCGACGCTCCGCCTTCAAGCCTACAACCAAAGGCAACTGCCCCCCCCCCCCTCCAATTGCCAATAAGCCCCCTCTAGCCAGGGTTTTGCCTTCAAAATCCCTACCCAGGCACCCACGATACCCCCCAAATCCACCACCCAAGTACCACACAGTATCATACCAAGAGGGCCATAAGAGCAAAAAAAAAATGACCAAAAGTATAGTTAGTCGGACTCATCCAGCAAAGCCCAGCCACTCCCTCCCGCATTACTGCGAACACCACATAGCAGTATTACCTTATTCAACTCACATATTCCCCATTAACGTACAGGAACCCACATGCGGCGATGGCTATAGCAAACACCACATAGCAATACCCAGGCTACAAATTATGGCAGAAAGCCAGGGGAAAAACAAGAAAAACACATGTGGGTGACTTCGACAAAGCTCAAGGATCAGACTCGACCTCTAGTATACAATGGCCAAGATTCAAGTTTATTCTCTCCTCCATTTCCTTCTCCTATCATGATTGCTCCAGTGTAGGAGATTTCCAAGTTGATAGCTTTTCAGGACATCTTCGCTCATACCTTTTTTTTTATATTCTACTTTTTACTTTTCCCATTCTCCATCCTAGGGTCTTTTGGTAGCCCCTTCTATATCTATCCATCATATTACCCTTTGTGTACAGCACATTAGTGCTGGTTATAACAGTACAGGGGGGGGGGGGGGGGGGGGGGGGGGGGGGGGGGGGGGGGGGGGGGG
>Ga0307517_10003494_pt1 | contig 24416 bp, 19 predicted proteins | sample 23_EM_MG_FD_194515 | JGI IMG/M metagenome (GOLD analysis project Ga0307517, IMG submission 194515) | Populus trichocarpa ectomycorrhiza microbial communities from riparian zone in the Pacific Northwest, United States - 23_EM | ecosystem: Host-associated > Plants > Roots > Unclassified | place... | reverse complement strand
TAGTACCTCTAGTAAAACGACTCAAGACAAGCAAGCTAGTTCCGTACTATCTGAAGAGATAGTATTCCCCTACGCCTTATTATAAATAAGAAGACTTGCTCACTATAGGAAATCACTATCGTTGCCTGTTGCACAACTACCTAACAATAGGATTGTTACACCATGAACCATAAGGATCTGGAGGAGGTTTGTCATGGGTGGTGTGCAATAGTAGTATTTGGAGACTTTGAAGGCGGCGATGCCTGCTTTCCTGAGCTTGGAGTCAAGATTGATTGTACCCCTGGTATATAGAGACTCCCGCCCATCTTATCCAATTCTAATATGTAACTAAGATATATTCTCTAGCTTCCATTATTTGAATGCGTTCCTATCCAGTGGAACATTATATTGGCTCTTTTGTGGGAAATCGGTGTAGTGTTGTCCACTTTACACATCAAGCAGTGCACTATGCATATGTGGAGAAGACGGGGAAGCCATTGCGCGAGTTCAATAAGATGCCTAAATGGTGGCAGAAGTTGCGCATGCATCTGAATGTTTAATAATGTTCCTAATCATTCATTTTTCTATTGAGTATGGGTATAGACTCACACCCCGCTGTCCCGGATCTTGATTATCCAGATACCTTGCTGTGTCGTCCGAATCTCAGTAAGTTTTGAATTTCTTTACCCCAAGGCCTAGGCTGTTGTCCCAGATCACGCGGTATGCCGGATGAAGTCTTAGGATTTTGTCTGTCCGGGATATCGGGGTGCTAGTGTATACTTTTGGGCTTGGCCTGCCCTCCTTTGCCAGGCTGTGCCCCCAAAATCATACGTCCAAACTATACCCCCAAAGCCATACGCCCAAAACCATTTGCCTATAACTATACACCCAAAGCCAGACCCTCCGCCCAAACCCATACACCAAAAACCATGCGCCCAAAACCATACACCCAAAAACCATACACCCAAAGCCAAACCATACGCCCAAAACCATATGCCCAAAACCATATGCCCAAAAGCCATTCGCCCAAAGCCAAACCATACGCCCAAAGCCATACACCCAAAACCATCCCCCCAAAGCCATACGCCTAAAACCATATGCCCAAAAACATATGCCCAAAACCATGCACCCATAACCATACGCCCGAAAGCCATAAGCCCAAAGCCAAACTATACGCCCAAAACCATACGCCCAAAACCATACGCCCAAAAGCCATACGCCCAAAGCTAAACCATACGCCCAAAGCCATACGCCCAAAACTATACGCCCAAAACCATACGCCAAAGAGAGTGGTCTATAACCATAGCTTTTTATACACCATAGTGAGCGACCAGTTTAACCAACCTGCTGCAAGTTTAGGGTAAGTGATTGCCTGAACATCAGACCAGATGTAAATAGTGGCTAGTATTTGGGTGGATGGCTTGCAAGGCATGTGAGAGGTGACGTCTGAACCAATAGCCTTTGAATGAAAACCCCAAAACTGAATGCCCAAAGCCATAAGCCCAAAGCCATACACCCTGAATGAGATCACGAAATGATAAGCCGGAGACCATATCGTCAGGAAGATAGGAATCGTACATGCACCACTATACAACTATATGCTTAGAGTTATGTACCCAGAATCATATGCTTAGAAGTACTTAGAAACATACCTAGTAGATTATACGCTTACAATCATATACTGAGAGCGAGTTCCAAACACTATTTATCTCAAACTAGAAGCCCAAATCATAATGATAATGTGAGCAGTATATTCAAATCCTATCTTTTGAGATAGTTGCCGGATTGCTATATCAAATATCCAAATAGTGGAGTCATCATACTAGACATACGAAGTAATTAGGGGGTGTTTGGCCAGCCAATTCTGATCTCAAATTGTGATTTCAGATCAGAATTGAGAGGTCAAACACCCCTTAGATTTCAACCTGCCATTTGTTTAGTCAGAGAATATCACTCGTAGGAATAAGTGGGGCCCCGCACTGGGGCAAGAGTAGGGGATAAGAAGACGGGGGCAGTCTAGGCAATCAGCGGGGAAAGGAAAATACCCGCCCCGCCCCACAGCCCGGCCAGGGCCCCGTGTCATACGGGGCCGGGAGGAACGGCAAAGAGTTGACCCCGGGCCGGAGTAACGGCGGGGTCATAAAGTGAAAACCCGCCCCGCCCCGCCCTGTAACGAACACTAAAGACAGTCATTGACTTAGGATATGTCTGTGACTGGGTCGTGTGACATTTTCCTGGGATTGCCACTTACCAGGGTGAGAAAGGAACCTTTTAATCATTGTCCATCGCCGGCCAATAATTTGAGCTTCAAGAGCAATATTCTCAAGCCAGTAGCAGAATTGGATGATTATACCCTTTTCACCATTGGTCATTTCTCTTCAGAAGGTCTTTGGGGTTGGCCGTTTTGCTTTTGATGTATATCTCGTTCGATTTAAAATTTAAAGTTCCTATTTATTATAATAGAGCACTCGGAACAAGTATGATTTTATCGTATCATCGTCGTGGAAGGTATTGTACTGTACGTTCCCAAGCACTGTCACTATCACCTCGGTGGGTATTTGGTGTGGTTAGCGTTCATTACAAACCCTGTTTCTAATGAACTCGGGCCAAGGGCAGCTTATTAACTGCAGATTGAGCAAAGAATGGTCCCAATCAGACAAAGCTGAGTGAGATCGGGTTCATTGAAGTTCTCTAACTGCAAAGAGCTCTATCTCTGTCAGTTGTGGTCTGATTTGGATGCTTATTTCGGCGAGTTAATCGGAATACCCTAGGTTACTACCCGGCTACTCGGAAACAGGACCCTGTAACGAAGCCCAGGTGTGGTGGCAGTTGCCAAGTTGCTGAATAAGCTATGACGAACTCTTCTAACGACGCACTGTATATCACAATGGATTGAGTTATATTTTTCTCTTAAATTGACGTGGGTTCTGATAATTCATCAGAGTTTTTACCGAATCATTGCTGATTGCTATATTTGAGAATTCTAAACTGAGGATATGTATCATAAATTATCAATGGCAAGTCCAGGGAGAGGGCCAGGCCTAAGTAATATTTTATCAAGTTTAAGGGCAAAGTGGACTGCAGAAGCAAAGAAGTTAACAATTTGAATTAGTGGAAGAAGGTAGAACAACGCAGAGTTTGCAAAGAACAGGAAACCAAGGAATTATATATAACAGAAATAAGAATTGCTAACCGTATTTCACTTTCATCTTGGCTATATCCAGCCATCGAAATAGTCTTACCGGTCCGGTCTTTGATATGGGACCAGGCTCGTCAGTCACGATGGATCTCAATGACTGGTGCCAGACCAGTCTTTTCAAAATATATCCTTGCCATGAAATATCACTCACGTAGAGCACGGGAAGCAGTTGATACTTGTACACCTATTTTCTATTGACCATGACTGGCCCTTGGATGGATAGCATAATGGACAATAACAAATGATCAGGAAAAGTGAGAGGTATAAATGAGCGGGGAGTGTATTGAAGACTTGTAAGAGCGGATGGGAAGGGAAGAAGATGCAGTAGGAAGGGAGGTGAGATGAAATGGAGGAAAGGGAGAGTATGGCCCTGAAGGGTGTCAGGAAAGATTAGAGAGTGGGAGAAAGCATACAGTGAATGTTATTATAGGAAAACATCGTCTAGGAATATAATAACATTGAATGGAACGGTTTTCAAAGTTTCGTATATTCGAGCATCAGTTCATCAGCAAAAAAACACAGGTTACAGCCAGACGCACCCGTGCTCCCTGTGCCTCCGGTGGTCCAGGCGCATAGAATGTAAACTCACGTCCTGCGTGTGCGGTCGTTTATTGGGTGTTTGTGGACAAGGGTCCATGCTGCCACAACACACCAGACACAACCAAGGACGCAGAAGGTACTGGACGCAGAAAGGTTCGCCGGACGCAACCCGATGGGATAGTAGAATAGTCCAAGTACTTAGTTATAACTGGCTATCTTCGAATAACTCCTAAGGGAACAACTCTATCTTCGAGGACTTTGAATGAGTTAGTGAAACCTGTGGAGAATATCCAAATTCTCCAGAATGATCCATCCAGTATTACTCATGTTTACTTATTTGAGTCATTTAGATACTAAAATAGAAATATATTTATTAAAGCTATTCTAGAAAACAGTAGTACTCGGTAGCTCACAATTTGAAAGTACTTGCCTGGAGAACTAAAGCACAAAAGTAGGTATAACCCCTAAACCAGCAGTTGGATAGTCTGCGGACAGAATGCGTTGGATTCCCCTAGGTGAGCGGAATTGAATGGTGTAGCTCTCGAAGCCTCCACATAGCTATAGAGGTCAGCAGGTTGAAAAAGGCAGATAGCTCAGCGGCCAGATGTCCTGAAGAGTTGAGAAGGGTCTTATTGGAGTCAACTCGGCGAGGGGAATGGAATGGCATAGGTCTCTAAGTGTCCCCATGCCTGTAGCACCCAGTAGCCAACAATTTGAAAGTACTTACTCAGAGAACTAAAGTACAAAAGAATGGATAACCCTTTAGCTAGTGGTCAGACAGCGTCGGAATAGGGTGCGTTGGAATCTGCCGGTCATGGGGAATCGAACCCTCTAGGATTCGAAGCATCCACATGGCTGTGGAGGTCAGCAGGATGAGAAAGGCAGATACCTCAGCTGGCAGATGTCAGCCAGAGTCGGGAAGGGTCTCCTTGGAGTCCCCCCGGCGAGGGGAATTGGATGGTATAGGACCCGAAGTGGCCACATGCCTGTATCACTCAGTAGCTAACAATTTGGAGGTACTTACCCAGCGAAGTAAAGTACAAAGGTATGCATAGCCATTCAGCCAGAAGGCGGACAGAATCGGGACAGGGTGTGTTGGAATACGCCGGTCAAGGGGAATCGACTTGTATAGGTTTTCGTACTGTTCGCATGGCTATAGAGGTCGGTAGGATGAAAAATGCTGATATGTCAGGGGGAAGATGTCTGCCAGAGTCGGGAAGGGTCCCATTGGAGTCCGCCCGCAGAGGGGAATTGGATGGTATAGGCCTCAAAGCATCCGCATGTCTATAGAGGACAGGGGGAAGAAAAGGGCAGATATCTCACGGGGCACAGGTCGAGCTCCACTAGAGTCAGGTAGGGCCTCATGGGAATCCGCTAGAGTCAGGAAGCATTTCATTGGAATCGGCTCGCTTAGGGGTAATGAATAGTCTCAACCGGGGTGGAAGAGCATCCCCCCCTCCGGATGTTGATACTATTCAATAGTTCTACTGATTCGATCATGAAGCCTGATACGAGCTTTACAAGAACTTACAAGCCCATTTAGGAGTGTTGTTAGCTGTGATCAAATAAGGGGTATGTTTTAGGTCATTACCGGGACAATAAATGGTTAGTCGTCCTATGTTTAGATTCTTGTTCGTGTGAAAGCCTTTGCCTGCCAGTGGTGATAAAGTACTCCATTGTAAGTAGAGGACATCAGGGGCAGGGCGAGTCCCCCACTGCAGACCCCTATGGGTCACTTACCTTGGTATTCTTTGGGAGATTACGGTGGGAAATGGACCATCCAGGTGAACTGGGCGGACAGGATGCGGGTTGTATTGCACCCAACGGACTACCATGCAACCATTGTACTGGGACCATCAGCGGGCAAGATGAAAGGACAGGATGGTCCAGACCGATGTCCTGCGTCCGGAGGCAATGCCTCTCCTTCTGGAGCAGACCCTTTGTTTGCTCATCTTCCACCCCCTAGTCAGACAATAGAATCAAGATCAAGACTAGCCCCTCAATAATCTCTCTAACTTACATACAGATACCATTCCTGCGATCCACTACAAACTACAAGAGTCAACAAGCAAGAAAGAGACACAGTAACTCCAGGATGTTCGCATTTTGCGCTCCAACATGAATAGTGTAACCCTGTTTTGAAGATCTACTTTGACATTCCCTGCTCACGCTTTCTATCAGGAATTCTCATCAGAGTATCAGTGACTCCGCCCACTAGATGTTCAATTGGTTGCTCTTCCACACTTTATTTTGCGCGAAATGAGGACCCTACGGTGCTATTTGAATGAACATTTTGAGTCTTTACTATGTGCGCCGGGGTTAGAAGCTAGGTATGGCATGCATCAAGACCTATTGCTACCTTCTTGCCCAACTGGTTGGGGTCCAAGGGGGCACTCTGTCTGGGCATGCCCCAAGGCCTCTACCACCTTGCATGCAACTCGCGTGTATGGTAAATCATAAGTCCAGTATTATCCTTATTGCAGAGTTCGATCAAGATATGACACCAAGTGCAACTGAGCTTGGGGACATCAACATAGGTAAATTCGAGGATATTATCTAAGTCTAGATCCTGTTTACCTTGCCGAAAGTGAATAAGTGCGTATTTGGCCGGGATATGGCATTCTGCTCCTTTGTTCTCAATGTTTTGAAAAGTCTGGCTGCACTGCTCACATGGCTACAGTCAAGATGATCATGACTTGCACCGTTCAACAAGATGCACCCCTCTTCTAGCGATGATGGCAATTTTACGGTCGGTGTGTGCCCGAGTTGAGGAGAAATAAAACTCGGGAGGTGAAAGGTCGCCCTGAGGCTGGCACAATAGGGAAAGTGAAAAACATTTTCTAAATAGTGGACAGGAGAAGTCATTTGCTCTAGAGCATGCCGGAGCGGCAAGAGGTTACCCGTCTCATCATTTTGTAAACAGTCAAAGTCAGATCAAAAGGTACAATAGAGAATATAATATATTCCACGACAAAAGGACAAAACAAACACTAACATTAAATATAAGTTGGCGACCAGAGTTATCTTGGTGAAATAGGTTTATACTCTGTGCTAGTGTCTGGGTAACCAGTTGTTTCATGCCACTGAGAATTTGGAGTGGCTGCGGAGTGTGTTTATGAGTAGAGTTCGTTACCAGGCAGGCGGGGCCCTGAAAGATGTGAGCCCCCGGCCATTTCACCCACTGGCCCAACTCTGCGGCCTAGGGCGTAGTGTCTTTTTCCCTATTCCCTGCCCCTGTCCCCGCTCAGTACCCTGCCGGACCCATACCCCAGACAGGTCCACTTTAAAAATTGGTGGTAACAAACAGGGTGCCGTCCATGCAATGAACGCAGGTGGGCCCTCCATGGCGGCTGGCTTGGAATTACCCAAATAATGCCTTCCCCGCCCCGCGTATGGGCAAGTTCTGGCGAGTCAAGAATACGCCCTGCCCCTTCCTGTAACCAACACTATTTTTGAGTATACACTAGGCATACCATACTGTCTTGAGGCTAAGACCACACAGTTTCTCTCACCTCTCGCCGTAATTATGACTTTTTGCAATCTGATTAGCAGTGGAGGATTGACGATATACCTTTTCCCCATTCTTCATACATCAAGGGGCTGCAAGCATTATCTCATAGATTCCCACTCACTGACCCCATCGCCCTGTCAAAATGGTAGAGACTGATGATATGTTCAGCTCCTTGGCCCAAAGGGTAGTTCGAGAACACTTCCAGGAACTTGCAAAGTGGTCCCCCCCACTTGGCTATTCGGTTCGCCGGCAATATCCAGGAATACAGGTACATGTCACTAAAGATTCTCTTTTAGTGGATGTTCCGAAATCACCCCCTATGTCAGATGACTTAGGTTGGTGTACCTCAGATCTCATCCTCCTCAGCAGATCATAGATATTTGATATCTCTTGTGGGTTGCCCCACATATTTTTCACGTAGGAAATCAGACCATCTGCCATATTTCTATTCTCTGCAAGTATCATGAGGCTAGCTTTGTCGGTTAGTTGAATTGTGAACCAAGGCTAACAACTTGCGATATGTCTTGACAATCTGAGAGGTGGGCAAGTCGGTCCAGGATATAGCAGCTGTGAAAGTTTATAATATTGTCATGAACAAAGCACAATGTTGCCTTGTGAATGGAATGGTAAAATCTTCGTGAAGAACTATCATACTTTCTGAAGTTGGCAAAGCTCCTTAGCACCAGCTGATGGTTTAGCTTGCGATCAGTAGTCTTGACCTTTTGTCACAATCCTTTTGTTGAGCAACTATGCAATAAGCAACGATAGTCATCTGATCTAGAACCAGGTCTGGTGTTTTTGCATCAAGGAGTAAGAAGGTACTATCTCTTCAAATAGTACGGAGCTGGCTTACTTGTCTTGTCAGATACTACCTACTCAAAGAGGGAGAAGGGTACATTGTCATGGTTTGATAGAACTAGTATCAGAATAGTTATATGTGGATAAAATGTCTGAGAAGATTGCAATAGTTTCCGGGTTTCATGCATATAGTCTTATAGTGGGAGGGTGTGTATAAAGAGTGTAAAGATACTCATATTGCAACTTTGTAGTATAGAAAACGACTTAGATGGTTGCGTGAAGATCCTATCTCTTCAGAACCAAGCGCCTTATATAGGCATTTTCCTACAACCCTAACTCTGGTGACTCATCACCTCACGTCACATGACGTCTATGACTCCTACTGAGTCATAGTGCGAAATCCATCACCTCACTCTCCTATGTCAACTGCGCAACATCCTTTAACCAATAAACACTGATAAACCCATCATGTGCTCAAGGGAGTCACATGCGTGAAACCCAGGAGTTTTAATCTGAGTCATGTGCAAAAGTCAATACATCATCTGACATCACAATTGTGAGTCATGAAGCAATCAACAAATCATAATATACCGATAGCTCGAAAGTGCACACTCATGTGATATACTATCAGTCAAGTAATGTCATAGCACGAAACCTACTTACCTTCTAACCAATAAATCACAGTCATGGAATGTCTACCTTGATTGGTCATAATTGCTGACACTTTTGGTGTAGGCTGATATTGGGTTAGTCTAGTAGATATCAAGTTAGCTTACTATATAGGTAGGGCCCGTAGAACAAGACCTTACGGTAGCTTAACAAGTTAATTTCCGCTGAGAATCTGATAGCGGATTAGTTGTGAACAATTGTAGGAAGGGTGAGGGAAGAGGGGGAATGAACAAGGTGGTAAATAGTACCTTCAATTGCACTGCAGGAACCTGTGAATCACCAGGGTTGAGGGAGAAGAAGACCAGTGGGCGGATGATGCTGCTCTCAGCTCGGGAATTATGGAGGAAGAGAGGCAACACCGGCAGGAAGGCAAACAAAGGGCGAACGTGCATAAATCCTATACTACAATATAGGTTTATGCTATTATGTGATTCATTTCCTAGTACTGGTTTGGCAGTGACAAGAAGGATCGTGGGTGGAGATGGTGGATTTTCGAGGAAATAACAATAGAGCAAATCTTGTTCCTCTAGGCGAAGTGTGACGGCAATCGGCTTGTGGACTGGATGGCTTGATTTCTCTTTTTTATTCATTTAATTGACTAGAATTGATTCTGTATAATACGGGAAGTCTATGTAAAAAAGCTATTCAGTTATCCTCCTACCTCTTGCTACTTAACCAGGTATTAAATCACTGCGGGGTGTTCTATTGTAGAGGCAAACAATGGCATCTATCATTCTTGAGTCAACAGGCAACCAGGATTACTTAGAAACATCCCCAAACTCTGCTTCAATCATGATTCCCATCATGGAAACGTCATTATGGCATTTTTTCAGGAACCTCTATCAATGCGAAATTGAACCTACAAGAGCCGTTGGTCACCTACAAAATGAGCCAAACAGTCAATGCTCCTAGGGTGGGTTGGTGGTAGACACACATAATAGTCAACTTTGACTTGTATTCTTCCCTAAGTTTGACATTCAGGAACTCTATCATATTATATTATATCACCTTGTCAACAAATCATGGTGGTACGCAGCTTTGAGGTCAGGTGGTCACTTGCGAACTCTACAAAATCTTACTGTCTTTATTATCTGTGATTGCCTGATTATCTCCAATAGCACCAATTCTAACTAGTGTTCGTTACGAGGTGGGGCAGGGCGGATGTTAACTCGTCAGACCCCCACTTACACTGGGCCAGGGGGGTATGTATCGAGTAATCACTGCCCTGCCCCCGTGCAGGGCCCACCCGCACTCAGTCCCTAGACTGGCCCCGCGTGTTACGACCTATTTTTAACGGGAACCCGTCTGGGGTATGAGTCAGGTGGGGGACTGACCGGGGAACAGGGGCACGGAATGCCGAAAAAGACTCACCACCCCAGGCCGCTGAGTTGGTGGGGCTTGGAGAAGGGCCTGGGGCCCAAGTTTTCGGGGCCCCTTCCGCCCCCTAACGAACTCTAATTCTAACAATATAGGTCTCTTTGGCCCATCTGTTCCCCCACTTGGATAGTTGCCGCTAAAGTTGCCCATGACTCAACAACCAAAATCTCCAAAACCACCTTTACCTCACCAAGATTACCAAATCTGGCTAGAGATATGCAGCATCCAATATCTCATCTTTGAGTAGCCCATGATACCCTAGAATATAACTCATAGTACCAAGTATAGCGAGTGTAGCTTTGAACACCCTAAGTCACAGAAGCCCAACAACAATCAATATTCTCCCAAAATGAACACAGCTATCATTAATGAATAAATAATTGAAAGAAAAAGTGCAGTTAAGGCGGGATGGACCTATGGGGGGTTGGGTAAAATTTGTAAAATTGTAACAGGTTGATTCCTGTCTAACGAAAATACAGTAGGACTGGCAATAGACCTGCTAGCGCTCGTACTAAGGGAGGCTTCAACGGACCGGAGGTCAGAAATAATAGTTGAAGGACAAATAGAACTCAGGGATTGCCGTTCAACCAAGTGTATTCTTAGACTGAAGGTCTCTCGAAGACTGCTGTCTCCTGCTTGCCAGGAGACTGGTTTAAATACAAAGCCCAAGAGCGATAGCCTTCCTGCGATCATGATCATTACCAGTAGCTGGGCACATACCGGAATCCTGTAATCCTGCAAGACCAAAGAAAGAAACATAGCTCAGCCTCTACCATTGCTACACTACCATTCCATACCCGGAATCCTAAATATAAACTTCCAGCAAAGCAAACTAAACATAGCAATACGATAGCATAGCCTATCTGACTCAGAAACAGTGGCGAAGCTGAAATCAAATCATAGAAACCAAATATCAATAAACTAAACATAGGGAATCCTGCACTGCCCACTCCTGTGTACCGTTACCAGAACATGTACACATGTTACATTCCATTATTCTGAAAAATCAACAATCATTCCAAAGTCTTCGCGGTCATCAGCGCTCTCGTCGGTGTGCCATACAAGGCTGTCGTCATCTGTGGGGAAATTGTCCTGCTCAGAGCTGCTAGAATCATATTCCTCATCGTCATATGGTTCCCAGAAGTCGTCTGGGCAATCGTTGGCAGTACAGGGTATGGAGGAAACTTCCATAGGTTCCCAGGAAGCTTTAGTATAGTGAGAGCTGATCTGGGGCGTCGGTTCTGCTGGGTGGTTAGTGTCCCAGTATTCCTGTATGAGTTCTAGGGAGTCGTCGAGGTTCTCGATAGGTTCCCAGGAGTTGTGAGCTCGCTCGTAGCCTTTCCAGTGGACCAGGAATTCGTACCTGTTGTTCGGGCGGCGGTAATCGAGTATCTACTCTGTTTCCCATTCTTCTGCATTGTCGATTAGGATGGGTGCCAGCTTGTCCATTCTGCAGGACTTGAATCTATCGTGAGCTTTCTCTCTGTATTCCTTAAGGGAGGAAACGTGGAAGTAGGGTTTCTGGCAGGCCATTCTGGGCGGGTGGTGTACCTTGTAGTTGTCTGTTTCAGGTAGATGTTCATGGACCTTGAAAGGTCCGACCCAAGGTGGTTCTAACTTCTTGGCTCGTCCAGGGGAGGAGGTATAAGGGCGGCCACTACCAAGCACTCTAGTGCCATTCTTGAAGGGTTCTGTTAGGGGTTTGCGTCGTTTGTCAGCTTGAACAGTCTGGCGAAAGGTAGCATCCTTTCTGGCCATGTTTACTTCAATTCTCGTTGCTTCATGGGCGTTTAGAATATCCTCCATAGCTGGTACCTTGCTGGCAGATCTCTGGACAGGGTTGAATATCTTCCAGGGACGTCCATAGAGGGCATGGTAGGGTGAGATGCCTAGGGATTCGTGGGGGGCGCGGTTCATGGCTACTGCAATAGCTGGGAGGGCACCGGACCAGTTGTTCTGCCTGGTGTTAACGAATTTCCTCATTAGCTGTTTGAGGGTGTGAATCCTTCGCTCAACCTGGCCATTCGTTTGGTGGTGGTATTGTGTCGCCATCTCGACCTGGATACCAAGGGACTTCATCAGTTGTGACCAAAACTTAGAGGTCAAGCGAGAGTCCTGATCGAGGAAAATGCTGAGAGGTAGGCCCTGAATATCGAAGCTTGTACTGTTAAGCTTCTGGAAGATCTTTTCAGAGGTAGCCGCGTCCTTGAGGGGGATGAGATGTGTATAGGAGGTAAAGCGGTCCATAGTGACCATGATGGATGTATAGCGATCAGATTTGTTAAAGGGTCCGGCGAGGTCTATGGCTAGGAATTCGTAGGCTTTGTCGGGCTCAGCGACGGTAAGGGATTGTCCATAGGGTAGGGTGGTGGGCTCGTAGTTAATCTGGCACTTATCGCATGACCGAGAGTATAGTACAAAGTCCTGGCCCATCTGTGCCTACAAGGACAACCAAGCCACATAGGAGTAGCACTTGTGAGCTGAGAAATCTCCGAGGCCTACATGGACAGTCTTGAGGATGAAATCACGTAGGGATACCCCCTTCTCAAGAGGTCCTACCTGTATATAAAGGTTTTCATACCCATTGGTGTTCTGGGCAAGTAGAAGGCGGTCGCAGATGGAATAGTGCCATTTATTATCGGTTTCCTTGACCCTGGTGTAGAGGACGTCGTTCTTAAAGGCTTCTCTAACTCGCCCGGCGAGGAGACCCATCAGGCGGGAGTGTAGAGTGCTTAGGAATTGCTTGGCATCGGTTGCCTCATCAGAATCATAGCCTGCTTGGATGTAAAGGGTACCAAAGCCCGGCGAGGCCATGGGCAGTGTGGCTAGGATGGTATCGTTCATACGGAAATGTGGAAGGCTCTCGGAGAGGTATGGGATATCGGGGAGCGAGGCCTGGCCCTCCTCAAGGGCTGTATTTGACGCTGCAGTCCTATCCGGCCCTTTTCTCTTGGTCTTCTTGCTCTGCTTTCGAACCTTAGGGTCCTTCCGCCAGTATCCTCCACCTTCTCCTCCATTCTTATATATTTCACCCCCATCATCAGTATATGAGATCCAGCTTGTTTCTGTGTGTCGTCGTTCCTTTTCACTGGCGATTGGGAGAGTGCTATGATCACTCCAAGAGTTTCCAATCGATATTCTGCAATCATTGCTGGCTCCGCTTGATGTAGTTGGCGAGGAAGGAGAAGCCTTAAGCTTCTGTGAGCAGGTTACTGCATTGCGGGTATTATCGTCCATAATGTATTCAGGGCGGCAGCGACTGATAGTGTCACTGCAGGTAAGGTTGGACGAGGTTTGAGCTTCGCCGGAGTGGCAAATGGCGTCGTGTGATTGAATGCTAAAATCGGTAGCCGAGGCGTAGCTTGTTTTGATTTGTAGGGGTTATGTAGGGCCAGGCAGCTCAAGGCTGTCATAATCGATAGGGGGGTCCTTGAGGCTTATATCTAGTGGCCCTGGGGTTCCCTCATGGATTCTCCATACGTAGTCTGCTAGGAAATTCATCGCTCCTGGCTGGTATTCTATTTTAAAATCCATGCGACTGATATGCGTCAGCCATCTCTGCTGTCGTCCACTGAGAGCCTTTTGTGTCCTGAGTTTAATGAGGCTTTCCTAGTCTGTACCCAGGTGAATTGCCTGTGTAGCAAATGGGGAGCGAATTCTTCCATAGCCTCAAGATTGCGAGCATTTCCTGTTGGTCTGTGGGGTAGTTGCTTTGTGATGGCATCAGCTTCCTGCTGTGGAACGCTACAGGTCTGGCTGCATCTCAGGTTGGTCCTTGGCCTGTCCAAGCGCCGGTACCGCTACGGGATGTATCGGTTAAAAGCCATATCGTATCTGACTTATTATAGGCGATCGGTCTAAGGACTTTGTGCTTATCTGCAGCTCGTTTGACCGCTTCGAAGACTGCTTCCTGCAGATGCGTCCACAGCCATTCAGCATTCCCACTCAGCTCTGTGAGCGGGGCTGTGATGGTGGCGATATGGGGAATGAACTGCGTGATATAATTAACCATTCCATTGAATCGCTGCAGTTCCTTCTGGCTTTCTGGTCTTATCCAGTCCGTTATGGTCCGGATTTTCTCTGGTGCAGGATGGATGGCATCATTGTCTATCATATGGCCTAAGATGTCGACCTTTGTGGCCAAGAAACCATTTTTCTATGAGTTGGCATAATAGCCGGCATTCTGCACCTTACTGCATGCATTTGTAACGTCCTTAATAGAGTTCGTTACCGGGCGGACGGGGCCCCGAAAAACGCGGGCCCCCGGCCGTTTTCCCCGCCCCGCCCCACTCAACGGCCTGGGGCGGGGTGTCTTTTTCGGCATTCCCTGCCCCTGTCCCCACTCAGGCCCCCGCCCAACCAATACCCCAGACGGGTCCCCGTTAAATATAGGTGGTAACAAACGGGGCCCCGTTCAGGGAATGAGTGCGGGTGGGCCCCGGACGGGGGCGGGGTGGGGATTACCCGAAACATACCCCCCCGGCCCCGTGTAAGGGCGGGGTCTGGCGAGTGAAAACCCGCCCCGCCCCGCCCCGTAACGAACACTAGTCCTTAACATGCTCTTCAAACGTGTCACTAAAGACAAAAATATCGTCAATGTAGACCCATATGTTCTTGCCTAATTCGTCATGGAATAAGTCCTCCATAGCCCTCACAAAGGTTCATCAGCAACAAAACTCGATTTTGCATCGACCCGCATCTGAACGCACCCTGTAGTGGAGTTTGCATCTGGTCAGCATCCTGTGCATCCCATGAATCCAGTTTTAAACTTCAGAAGCCAAAATGGACATGTAAATGTTGTCCGTTAGGGCTTAAAATTCCTGTTTGTCTACGTAATTGTTAGATTAATCTTAAAATGAAACGGGTTTTTTGATTACATAACTTCAAAAAAATTGTCCCCCAGAACGCAGCCAGAAGATGCAGGGTGCGCTGAAAAGCAAATAAGGCAAACTGATTTTTTTGCTGATGTTCCGCGAGCATTCATCTCTCCTCACATGATGACCTGGCTCGTGGGGCCGCCGAAGGGTGTCTTAATAGTGTTGTACTTTACATCATCTGAATGCACTCTGGTCTGGCAGTAGGCATCACTGAGATCTATCTTGCTGCGGAATCCTCCTCTGACTACAGCATTTAGTACAGTGTTTTGTTCTGGGATCTGTGTGTGATTGGCCTGGGTGTTATCATACCTCAAGCGAGGGCTACCTAGAGGCGGATTCTGCCATCGCTTTTTGCTTCCACCACCAGGCTGGCTCCTCCGGGCACACTGGTCCTATGGAGGATACCGGCGTTCATCTCCTTGTTGATCCATGCCTTGTATTTGGTCATCAGGGCTTATGGCGCTTTGAAAGTATGGGACTTTAAAAGCTTCATCGGGTCTATCAGGCTCATCCTGTGCATTATCTTGCGTACTGGTCGTAGTTCCTCTAGTACCTCTTTGACAAATACCTTGGGGAACATCACCACGAAGTCTGGTACTTCCTGTGGTTTTGTCATGGCTGATCTAGACTCTCTGGATTTTGCGTCACAGCTAACTCTGACTTTGTACTTGGAGAAGTAAATACTGTTCTTTTGGCAATCGATGACCCCTTCTACCCTTATGAGATTGTCCCTACTGATGAGGATATCATAGTCTGATACTGGCCTGACCAGCATAGGCACCTTGTCCTATTTCTTCTTGCCTAGCTGAATCATAACCTCAACAGAGAAGTTGCTAGTTGATTGCGATCCTTTACCCGCCATCTTGAGGATGACGGGATTCTTCCTAGCTGTGTAGGGGATGTTGTGTGTTGTAACGGATTTGTTGGATATCAGGGTACCACCAATGGTTCCTGTATCTGCGAGAGCTCTGGCGGGCTTGCCATTGATGTTGATAGTGAAATCGAGTCCCTGTTATGGCCTGTCCTTAGGCGTGCCTACTGTAGTCTTGTAGGTTCTGATAGAGGCGCTGCCATCTAGCTCCTCTGTGCTGTGTGTATCGGGCTCATATTCGCCTTCGCTGCTGTCTGCGCTTTGCTCACAGAGTCGAACATGGTTGGTCTTAACTTCTTTCCCCAGGCACTCATTTGCCATGTGGCCGCTTTCGCCACAGTAGAAACAGGCTCCTTCTGCCTTGCTGCAATCCATTTCAGCCTTACTAGGCTTGTTGGACTTGGTGTAGGTCCTTTTCTTAGCAGGGGCCTTTTCTTTGCCTGTGTTCCTGGGCGCTGAGGTGGTAGAGGGCTTACGGTATGTACTCTCTTTCTTTGGTGTATGAGTCTTGCTGCTAGAAGCCTGATTCCTATCGCTGCCTTTCTAGCCACCAGTTCTGTACATGATAGCGTCATAGCATTCTGCCACAGCCACTATTTGGTCACAGGTATCTTCTAGTTTGAGCTGGGGCTCAACATTGTGGCGTAGTCTAGAGTCCATAGCGTCGAGAAATCGTTCCTTCTGTGCATAGTCTGAGATGGATCGAGCTGGAAGGGATCATTTGAGGTCCGCTAGCTCTCCAGCTATCTTCGTTATGCGTGCTGGCTGTCCTCCGGCTGTCTGGCGGACATTCTCTCACTTGTGATAGGTGTTATCAGTCTTTGTAGAGGGTTCGAATAGCTGCTGAAAGCGGTCTGTCAGCTGTGCTAGGGTAAGTTTCTCCTCCTCTCTGTCTAGTGTCTGGAATGCGCTGTTTGATTTTCCTTCTGTGTAAAAGCCATAGTAGTCCGCCTTTCCAGTGAAGTCATGGTTCAGTCCTAATCTCGCAAGATACTTCTCGACTGTTCTAACTCATCCCTTGAATTAGTCTGGTTTAAGGTCTTCTCCTTCTCCGCTCAATATGGGCGGTTCAGGGACCTTAGGGGGGGGGCAACCTGGGCGGCCCTGGGTCTGCCATCGTGCCTGTAGGTGGGTCTGGGACTGGAGGTGGTGGATCTGGTCGTTCAGGCGGTGGTCTGCCGCTCCTGGATCTAGAGGGTCTTTCTGGTGTATCTGGGATGAATGTGCCGGGTAGTGATTGCTCTCTATGCTCTCTAGAGGGCGCTCTGGTTGGTGTCTGACTTCCCAAGACTCCAAGGATACTGGGTGCTCGCAACCTGCTTGTAGTGGGGCGTTCTGGTGTGCGTTCAGTTTCTGAAGTTTGCTGTGCTGCTGCTCTTCCAGCTGCTCTTTCCTCAAGCCGGCGGGCTTCTCTTTCAATGAGTTCCTCAGCTGTGAGGTTGTTGTCTTCGTCTGAATCTGTATCTAGATCTCCTGGAAGGAGGTGACTGGTTCTGGCTGGTGTATCTGCTGCGCCTGGCGTGGGCCCATGGGTTGGTTCATGTGTGGTTGGTTCTGGGGTATCGTCTGTGGGTTTTGCTGAAGGACGAGTGTAGGCCCTACCGGACCTGGTAACGCTTCTGCTCCTGCGTTCTGCGATTGTGAATGTAGCACCTGAGCCAGGAGTTCCCTTCCCCGCCGCTCCTCCTTCTAACCAGTTATCAAGATACTGGAAGGGTGATCAATCCTACCAGGCTGTTCCCAATTCTGAGAACACAAGGGTTTTCACGTACGGTAGGCAAAAGAATGTAACAGGTTTATTCCTGTCTAACGAAAATACAATAAGGCCGGCGATAGACCCGCTAGCGCTGGTACTACGGGAGGCTTCACGTGACTGGAGGTCAGAAATAATAGTTGAAGGACAAATAGAACTCAGGGATTGCCGTTCAACCAAGTGTATTCTTCGACTGAAGGTCTCTTGAAGTCTGCTGTCTCCTGCTAGGCAGGAGACTGGTTTAAATACAAAACCCAAAAGCGATAGCCTTTCTGCAATCATGATCATTACCAGTAGCTGCGCACATACCGGAATCCTGTAATCCTGCAAGACCAAAGAACGAAACATAGCTCAGCCTCCACCAGTGCTACCTGACCATTCCATACCCGGAATCCTAAATATAAACTGCCAGCAAAGCAAACTAAACATAGCAATATGATATCATAGTCTATCTGACTCAGAGACAGTGGTGAAGCTGAAATCAAATATAATAAACCAAATATAAATAAACTAAACATAGGGAATCCTGCACTGCCTGCTCCTGTGTACCCTTACCGGAACATGTACACATGTTACAAAAATCAAATCAGGTCTGAACATGGAACTAAGGGGATGTCACCTTAGGCTCAAGGACATAGAGCCAGAGAGAGGCAGTTTTTAGACAGAAGAGCAGATTGACTGTTATCTGCCCGAGTTTGATTAAGATCTCTTTTGGCCCACAGGATTGACCAGCTAACTTCATCAGCAAAAAAACTCAATTTTGCATCCACACGCATCTGAACGCACCCTGTAGTGGAGTTTGCATCTGGTCAGCATCCTGTGCATCCCATGAATCCAGTTTTAAACTTCAGAAGCCAGAATGGACATGTAAATGTTGTCCGTTAGGGCTGCAAATTCATGTTTGTCTACGTAATTGTTAGATTAATCTTAAAATGAAACGGGTTTTTTGATTACATAACTTCAAAAAAAAGGTCTTTTAGAACGCAGCCAGAAGATACAGCGTGCGCTGAAATGCAAATAACGCAAGCTGATTTTTTTTGCTGATGTTGCCTCGTTGGACTGAGAGTTACCTGTCATGAGTTGTCTCACCTTTGGACCGTTACTATATTAGGATGCTGAATTGAACAAAAGCCTGGACTGATGGTTGATCCAGTATTCAGAATGAATTTAATTATTGTATTAGAGGTACCCAGTAGCGATGCTCGCTCTGCTGCTGGAGTCAACCTGCTGAATTACCATCATTATGCTGCTAGTCTACTAGTATGAGAGCTGTTTATATTTTGGCCAATGATGCATGATACATTAAACAGTCCCACTTAGCAGAGTGTTCTAACCTGTGTTTTCCTATATCATAACTGAACAGTATTCAAAATGTGAATTCGGCACAATCTATTCTATGAGGATAATTCTTTACAAGTACGAGAGGGGTTGTGACGGACCCTGAGCGCGGAGGTGAACAAGGGATTGGTCAGACTTCCTGTTCTTAATACCTCTAAGCCAGGTGGGCGGTAGTATGTTATTTATAGAAAAGTGCCCGTCCATATATGCAAGAGAAATATAGGAAAAACATTGTAAGAAACATAAGTGCCAACATGTTTCACACTGAAATGCAGCCAAGCAAATCTCAAATAATGTGCGTGAAAACACAATGGTGTGAAGCGATTGTCAGAAATATCATGACCAAGAATGGTGCCTAAGAGATGCATAAACAACCGTAAAATCCTAAGCACCTGACTGGAAAGCATGTGTTAAATCCTGAGATATTATCCTGAAAGAAACAATAAAACACCATAATATATATCTTGGCTGTAGTAATGTAAGCGGTGGAGAGGCGGAGCCGAAACACAAACTAAGTAAAAGAATACACGGTAGTGTGTTGAATATATAAAGAAGGTATACACAGAATTTCAACAACCAGTGGCAGCAAAATTAGTATGGGTAAGTGCTACCGAGCGCGACACCATCACACAGACAAAACTTCATACAGAGTAGTTCATGTGGAGAAATCAATATCACACAAAGTTTTTAGTTGAATAAAAGGCAGCATTGATTCTCTCATAGTCAGTTTCAAACAGCTGAATGACATGTAGGAGGAAAGCGCTAGGAATACTGTTATTGAATAATATCGGGGGGAACGGGACACGGAATAAAAAAGATCAGAGCAGGCTACCACTAAAACGCGTGGGACGGTTCATAGGCGGCTGTAAGATTAGCTCCCTTGTAGATGCGCCGTGTGCTCGCACAAAACAGAGAGCATACAGACCCTAGTAGAAGAAGAAGGAGGCCGTAGGTAAGAGCATGGATGATGGGTACAGTACTTAGGGTTTATTATCTAGGGGGGATGATGCAATTAATTATCACTCGCCAATCTTCCTTCTGCCTTTCCCCGCCCCCCTCCCACTTCTCCTAACCATTGTTCCCAACGGGCCAGGTAGGCCAGGACGCAGCAAAGCCTGGCCTGGCCTATGGGAATTCTCTAGGTCCTGGCCTGGCCGGGCCCGCCTATAGGCCGTATAGGCTTAGTACTGATTGTCTGATAGACCGGCCTGGGCCAACCTACTCTTAGCGAGCCAGATTCAGCGTCCGCGGCAAAAATTCACAATCAATGTTCTCCGATTACTAAATAGCATTGAAAATATAAGAATAGTTTCGCTTTATTAGCAGAAATACTACAGATACAGTAGTTAATTAATTAATTAAATTCATTGTAGAAAAAAATCGAGGACACGGAAGTTGAAAGAGGTGGGGAAATCATGATATCCTTCAAGCGATCTCTTCCCAACGCTAATCACCGGGCCTATAGGCTTTCGCAGGCCGCTCGAATTCAGCCTAGATCGGCCTAGGCAATTTCTGGAGCGGCCCGGCCCGGCCTGGCCTAGCCTATGGCCTATTGGCTGGTCTATGAGTGGCCTGGCCCGTTGGGAACTGCTCCTAACAAACGAATCGTCTAAAACAACGAAATAACAAAAACAACTTAGATCTCAATTTCTCCCTCCGCCTCCTATCCCTATCCCCCCTCCGCTCCCAGCAGGTCCTATACCAATCCTCTCATCCCTTTGCTCCCTTTCCCGCCTTCTCCGCTACTTTCCTCTCTAACACCGCCACTCCTCCCATCCGCCTCCCGTCGGAATTCTTCGTATACCAACACGTCATCCGCCGTCAATTTTATAGGCTTGGGTTTTCTTCGGAGCATGGCTACAAACGTTTCTTCGTTGATTCCCCTCTTGTGAGCGGGAGCGAGCCTGGCTAATGCTGTGACGGTGGTAGTGTTGGTCGTAGTGGTGCCGGGGGGAGGGAGCGATAACGCAAGCGCAGAAGGAGATACTAGTCGAATTGACGAAGAGTTTGGGGATGTTGAAGCTTATTTTTGTTTCTCTGTTTGCCTCTTTTTTTTGCCCGGTTTGACGGGGGCCGGTTGGCTGAAGTCGGTAGGAATGAGGTTTTCGTGAGGGCGATTGATGGGGTGGGGACGATTCGCCCGGTGGTGGTGGATTGGTGGAAGCGCACAAGGAGGTCGGGAGGTGGTGATGAAGGGGAGGGCAGAAGCTCACATAGAGTTCGTTACGGGGCGGACGGGGCCCCGAAAAACGCGGGCCCCCGACCCGTTTCCCCGCCCCACCCCGCTCAACGGCCTGGGGCGGGGTGTCTTTTTCGGCATTCCCTGCCCCTGTCTCCGCTCAGGCCCCCGCCCCATTCATACCCCGGACGGGTCCCCGTTAAAAATAGGTGGTAACAAACGGGACCCCGTCCAGGGAATGAGTGTGGGTGGGCCCCGGACGGGGGAGGGCGGGGATTACCCGAAAAATACCCCCCCCGGCTCCGTGTAAGGGCGGGGCCTGACGAGTGAAAACCCGCCCCGCCCCGCCCTGTAACGAACACTAAGCTCACATCGAGGCAGCGTGGCGGGGGGATCGGCGGGTGAGTCGCTAATCTAAGGAGGGAACGTTTTATCTGCTGCGATGGTAGCAATAAAGATAAGTATTATGAACGGGGGAGGATTACGGAATTTGTCCATTCAACTCCACTAACCTCTCACCTACCTTGCCAGTCAAAACCAAAAGTATCTCCCCGACCCGTTACCCATGCACAAACAACGCCCCCACCGCGCCTATTAGTTACGTAATGAAAGAAGATTGAAACCCCGCCTTGCTCGTAAGGATTGCACTTTATTCCCACAACCTCTTATCCCGAATAGGGATACTAGTTTCTCGGGATGTTTTATTTATGAGCAATAGCTATCAAGAAGATTCTCCTATCGTTAAGGCTGGTAGAGAGTAGGGTGATTGCCGTGTTGCTGCTGCCGGCTGTTGGTTACCTCGGAGATTTTTGGTTTTAGCGAGTATTTCACCAGCACCCAGAATATGTTTTCGTACAAGACGGGATGGTTAACCAGCAAAATAATCCCGGTCTTGTATAATAGGAAAGCATATCAATACTGTGGGTACTTGTAGATACACTCCTCTTCCCTTCAGCATCTCATTTTTTTACGAATTGAATTACTAAAGCTCTACAACCCGGTGACTCTTCCTAGCCTAAACGCAAAAATAAGCCAGTAAAAAAAGACTAGAAGGGGGAATGGTGTACTGGGGTTCAAGAAGCAATATATTTTCGGGAGAAAAAAAAGGAGTCAAAGTGAGAATTGAAAATAAGAGTCGAAAGAGAAAAAAAGAAAAAAAGAAAGTTACTGTCTGTTTTTTTTATTTTAAAAAAACACAAATAAACATCAACTACGTCAACTTTCTTCCGCTAACCTCGCCCTCCTATCCCTAACTCTCACCCTCCCTATAATGCCCATCTTTCGGACCTCCCCTATCCTCCGGAGTACCTTCTGAAGTGCTACCCGCACTTCAGGACCTGGCTCTCTACCCAGAAGTTCCACAGCTAGTGGGAAGAATGTATTGACATGGCGGTCAAAGTCCTTTTCAGGGAAATTGGTGTATCCTGCCATAACATCTACAACGACCGGTCTCCAGGCAACAATTTTCCGCTGTTGGGTTTCTTCGTCGAGAGTTATGTAGCCGCGGATGATGTCTACGCATAGTCTGCAGCGCGGATTAGAGTCAAGGATGAAGGGGAAAGTGAGAAATAGAAGCCGGGTACATACGGAATGAGGGCAGACTCAATGGCACCTCTGCTCTCTCTCCTCTCGACTTGGTCGTCCTGATACAATCTCAACAGGATGCTAATGTAGGTTGCGGCACTACCGCTCTCCTGTTTTAGCCAATTTGGAGGCTGTTTCATAAATCCTTCCCGCCATAGCCTCATTCGTAGTTCTTTATCGCCGTTGAACCTTCTTGCGAAAGTGAAGCTCATTTTCAATAGGCCCATTAGTCTTAGTAGCTCCGTTGATGGGATCCCTGAGTATACTGCATCATTGGAGAAAAGCTCTGATACAGTCTCGATCATAAGAAGCTGAAGAGCACACTTGGTTATCATCTCGTTACAGATACGTCTCCTGGCGGCGGTCACAACTGGTTGTTGAGTGTGCTGCTGTTGTCGGTAGTCCTCCAGATCGGCATTAGGGGCAGAGGCCTGTGGTCCCAATGTGAGTCTTTTATTTCCTGGAGAGGCATTACTATCCCCGTATTCTTCATCCCTCTCGCCCAGGGCAGGCTCTGAAAGGCCATTGATCTTCAAGGAATTCTCTACATTAGTCTTCTGGTCACGAACAACTTCGTTGATATGCCCCATGATATCATTGACTGGAATAGCTGTCATTGTCTGAATACTCGACCCACTAGACGTTCTCCCAGAGGATTGACTGGTTGCCGAGAATAGTTGATCTTCTGTTGTAGTCTCGAATAGCTGGACAAAGGAATTGAGTATCTTCGCCCAATGCTCAGGTCTGAGTTTCTTGACACTCTGCAAAATCAGCCGTTGTAGGCAAGATGACCCAATTCGGGCAATTGTGTCGTTCTCCTGGCAGACACATGCAACCAATAGATCAAGGAAGCCATCAAGCATCCTCTCAAGTTGATCAAAGTAGTGTGCGAATAAATCTATCAGGTTTCTCAGTGCCTGGATCATTGTTGTTGAGAGCCACATGCCAACAGATTCTTGAATACCAATTTGTACTATCTCCGACTGAGATTTGAGTACCATGAAAATGGGGAAGAGCAATTCGTGGCACATGGTGTCCCAGAAGTATACTGGAAAATCGCTGCCATATTTGACCAGGGTATCAAAGAGGTAACCCAGCGCCCTTGTTCGAGCCTCAAGATCTCCCCCGGTCATCAGGATGTCATGGAAGGCAAAAAGCACCGGAAACCAAAACTTGACGATCGGATCATCCTTAGCGTTCCGGGAAACCTTCTTTGGCTGTCCATTGGTGGCCTCCGTTCCACTAGCCCCGTTGGCCTTCTCGGAGAGTGGGCATTCCGGGCAAGAGAGCATGCGTGGAACTGTCCCTTTCAGAGTCTCTATAGCTTCTAGCGACACCTTTTGGGAGCGGGTATTCTGAGCAAACTCTGTCAGACAAATGATCATGTCCGCGAAAGCCCCTTGTGCGACAATAACCCCGAAATGGCTGCTGTAGATCTTACGGACGTTTTCAAAAGCTAGGCTCACGATTTGGTCTTCAAAATATTAGTATATTTCATATGATAGGTTACGATTAGGCCTACCGTGATTATCTTTTGCCGCAAAGGTAAATGTACCTATCATTGTTCGCCAACCTGATCTGATGTTATTGCCCCTGGCTTGTAGCATTTGATTTAAACATCTCAAGGCCTATATAACCGCTCGTAATTAATTGAAGGTAGTAGTCTATGCGCTTTTGTATGACTTACCATATCTTTAACGGGCACCGCCTGGTTATTCGCCATGACGTGTTCAAAGGGCTT
>Ga0307517_10003493_pt1 | contig 24422 bp, 18 predicted proteins | sample 23_EM_MG_FD_194515 | JGI IMG/M metagenome (GOLD analysis project Ga0307517, IMG submission 194515) | Populus trichocarpa ectomycorrhiza microbial communities from riparian zone in the Pacific Northwest, United States - 23_EM | ecosystem: Host-associated > Plants > Roots > Unclassified | place... | reverse complement strand
GATAAAAAAAAAATAGCAATTAAAAGAATTGTGACTAGATTCAACATAAAACTTAAATGAGATTAAATGTTTAGGGGGAAAAATGAAATTAAATATTTATGGGTGGAATTAAAAAAAAAAACAAATCAATCAAGAAAACGATTCAAAACAAATAACAATTAAAAGAACGAGGACCATATTTGAAAACAAATTAAAAAAAATCAAATAAATAGGGATGAAATTGAAAATAAAATCCAATTAGAAATCACTAATGTAAATAAAACAATTGCAGATAAAAGAAGATAAAAGAGATTGAATCAGAAGAAAAAATAATTTGAAGGGCTAATATGATTTTTTGCTTGGTCAACACATAATATGAGAAAGAAAGAGAAGAAAAATAAATAAATAAAAGAAAAGCATTTTGTTTTGTCAAACCACGTTGAACCAATATACATGGGCCACCCCGAAGAGGAAGAGAATACTGAGACAAATCAAATAATGCGGTGGAATCATGGTTACATCTATCAAAGCTAGTCACACGCGCTGTCAAAAGGTAGCGAGGCGGCTGACACGAGCGAGACACACGTCACCGACTTCTTTGTTTTTTTTTAATACAAAACCGAAAATATTCTCAGGGCTAAACAATAATATCAAACAAATTATGATTAGATTATAACCAAGCCCTGAAGTCAAAACTAAAAAAATTGAATGGCAAAGGTAATGTAGTAATTTTATTGTTTTATCAAATATAAAAATATAAAAAACATCATTATGTACAAGATATTAGATTATTTTATTTAAGGATTAGATTGATAAATTTATTGTGAATAAAAAAATATAATAACCAAAATAGCTCTGCACAATCCTTAAAAATGGTGAAAAAATAACATTATCCTTGAAACAAAGATAACTCAACCTCACCTTACCTGTTTTATCTAAATCTATAATTTAAAATTATTTAATATATAGTTAATTTAATATAAATGTAATATTTTTTAAATTTTAAAGTTATTTATTTATTTTGGGTCACGTTAATTTAGGGTCGGTTGAAATTTACTTTCCTACATGAAACATGGCTGTCGTAACCTCGTTGGGTAACCCCGTTTATACGACACACCGTCGCTTGATTTACTGTACATGAAAACAACGTCGTTTCACACGAACCTTCCCAACAACAAAAATAAATCCCCAGCTGAAGAGTTTGCGGTTTGTTTCTATTTCAATTTAACATCCCTCCAAAATCTCTCCCCCTCTCTCTTGCAGTTCGTACAATTCCCAATTCGATCCAATTAGGGTATCTTTCTTCAACTCTCTTCGATTAAAAACCCTAATTACTTCAAAATGTCGGCTTCAACGGTGTCGATCACGGCGAATCCAGCGTCGGCAAGGCGGAGACCGGTAGTGGTTTCCGACAAGAAATCACCAAGCAACAACATCGAATTAGTAGTGCCGAGTGAACAACAAATCAACGGCGGCGGCGGCGGCGGAAAAGCCAAAGTCACCGCCGCTGCGAGTAGGGATCTAAGTCATCACTCGATTCTGGAGAGGACCGTGAAAGATCTTCAAGTGAAGAAGACGAGTTCGACAATTTCGCCGCGGAGGGCGAGGAAGGTGGAGAAACCGCGCTGGATGAAGGTGGTGAGTGTGTTTACTAAGAATTTTGTGCTTTTGCTTGTTTTGGCAGGGTTAGTGCAGATGGTTAGGAAATTGGCTGTGAAATCAGGGGGTATTGAAAGTGCTAGTGTGGGGACACAAATGGGGTTATCTGAATTTGATGGGAGGATAGCGGAAATGGAGTCAATGGTGAAAACCGCGGTGAAAATGATCCAGGTTCAAGTAGAAGTTGTTGATAAGAAGATCGAGAGTGAAGTCGGTGGGTTAAGAAGGGAAATGAGCAAGAAGATTGATGATAAAGGTGTGATCTTGGAGAAGGAGTTGAGGAAATTAGTGGAGAGAAGTGAAGGGTTGGAAAAGAAAATTGGAGAGTTGAAAGCTGGTGATTGGTTGTCGAAGGAGGATTTTGAGAAGTTCTATGAGCAGTTTAAGAAGGCAAAGGGTGGGGAATTTGATGGGAGTGATGTGAGTTTGGATGATATAATGGTGTATGCGAGGGAGATAGTGCAGAAAGAGATTGAGAAGCATGCGGCTGATGGGCTTGGGAGGGTGGACTATGCGCTGGCAACTAGTGGTGGAATGGTTGTGAAGCATTCTGATCCCTATATGGCTGGGAGAGGGGTTAACTGGTTCTTGAAGGGCAGAGGGGTTCATCCAAATGCTGATGAGATGCTAAAACCAAGTTTTGGGGAGCCTGGGAAGTGCTTTGCTTTGAAGGGAAGTAGTGGGTTTGTCCAGATTAAGCTGCGAGGTGCTATTGTTCCTGAAGCTGTTACGCTGGAACACGTTGCTAAGGTACTATCTTCATTTCATTCTGTGCTTATTCACATTGCAGAGTTAGTTAGTATGGTGTTTAAGCTGTGAAGGTGACTTTTCGTTCATTTTATGTACTTGGTCAAAGTTTAGTGTTCTTAAAATTTCCATGATTTCAAATTTAGTAGTAAGCTTAAGCTGTGAAGATGACTTTTGGTTCATTTTATGTACTTTGTTAAAGTTTAGTGTTCTTAAAACTTCCATGATTTCAAATTTAGTAGTAAGATGAATTAGTGTTGTACAAATATTCCAAAAGACATGGCCCTAACCTATACATCTTTAAGGTTTCAATCCTATAACCTCAAATGTGATGCTGCAATAGTTATATAGTTCCCATACTGTGTGAAAATATTTCTTGGATGCTTTTTCTTAGTGACTATGGGCAAGACTTTGGGATTACAATTGCAAGATAAGGATGATTAGGTGAATGATGAGCCTTTTGGAAAGTGAAGATTGAATGACAGGGAGTATTCTGTATCGATTTGATTTCTCAGTGTCAACTAAAGATGATCAACTGAGAGGTTGGAGAAAGAAGTGTTACATGGTTGTTAAAACCAAGGGAGAATGAATAATATAAAAGAATGATCACGAGCAAGTTATCAAAACAAATTTGGTCTAGGTATCTTCATCCGTCCTATTCAAATTCCAATAAAACTACTATGTGCTAAGTGAAGAACAATCTTGTTGTGTGTTAACTGTTTAGAAATCAAACATTGTTGTCCTGGAATGATACTAAGCTAATTCTCCTTATGCATCTTATTTCTGCATAAAAAAATCTCCAATATGATACTCTTGTCACCAAAGTCCCCACTCTAGCCACTTTAACCTGCTGAGTTTTGATCTGTGCAAGCTTTTCCATTAGCCTTTTTTATGCATGCAAAATCTATTCTGTCCTTCACTTATAAGAAACTTGGAGGCACCTCTTCGAGAGAGCCTCCTCATGTAACCTCCCAGCAGTGGTTATACATAGAGCATTGATGCTTTGTATTGAAAATGAAATTGGGACCCAAATTTTTGTGGATTTGGCAATTTTTGCTTTGTAAGATTCTGTTGAAATTTTGGTGAGCAATGCATGTTATCCTTAGTTCTGATGTCTTTTGGATTTTATTGGAAAAGGGTTAGATGAGTGAAACTTGGTCTCGTGGTGAATACTTGGAGACTTTTATTTGATTTTGGTTTTGGTCTTTACTTTTTTCAATGTTCTGTTTCTGTTAAATTGGAATTTGACCATTTCCCTCCTTTATGGAAATTTGTTATACACCACTTGGCTGTTTAAATGTGAAACACTTTTCTCGCACGAAACACTTTAAAGTTCTGCAATCCTATTCTCCTTTGTGTATTCCCAGGGGCATCTCAAAGTTTGTTATGGTAAAAGTTTAGAATTGATGGTATTAGTTCCTAATCAGTGGTATGATGGTGATGTATTTGAAAACTATTAAGTGTGAAAAAATATAGCATGAAGGGGATGTTTGGAGGTTAAGGATTTCATAATGCAGTAATGGCGGTATGGGTGGTGATGCTTGTAGTTCCAAGTTGATGATATGTGCTTGTGATTGTTATGGTGGTGATAAATCTGTAAAAGTTGTCAGTTAGCACAACAGGTGTTGTCAGTAGAATGTAGTCAAGGCAACAATCCAAACACTCTCTTTTTCACTAATAGTAGCATTCTTTATCTGTGTTTTATCTCAATATATCTTGGGTTCCAACTGACTCTTGTCGTTTTTACATGGACAGAGTGTGGCTTATGACAGGTCAACTGCTCCTAAGGACTGCCGGGTGTCTGGGTGGCTGCAGAACCGCGATCTTCATACAGCAGATGATGAAGAGAAGATGCTTCTTTTAACAGAGTTTACTTATGACCTCGAGAAAAGTAATGCACAGACCTTCAATGTATTGGACGATACAGCCTCTGGACTTGTTGACACAGTGAGACTGGACTTCACATCTAACCATGGAAGCCCCTCACTTACCTGCATTTATCGCTTGAGGGTACATGGTTATGAACCTGATCCTTCTTCAATGACGGCAATGCAGCCTTGATGCATCTGGTCCCTTTGTAACTGTTTATCCTTTTGAAATTCTTTGCTTAGCTTTACGATCAATTATTTTTTCTTTGTAGCTTCCAAGTACCTAGACATAGATAATGTGTGTGCTTGGTCTTACCACTCATCGTGTTCCATAGGTCTCTCTCTACTTGTGTGTTAGCATTGTCCAGTTCTATGTTTCTACCTGTATTAGTATTGTCAAATTGGTCAGCATTTTATGAACCGTTGATCAAAATGGTGAAAACCCAGAAATTAAACTAAGAGATCTTCAAATCGTAAATGGATGTGTATTTTCTTTGAATTTCTTGGACAATCTTGTATGCTAGACATTGAAGGCATCTTTTTCTTCACTTCTAATCATCTTTTTTTTATTTATTTATTTAAGAATGAAGTTGTTTCAAGTGTGTGTTTTTGTTTGCTTGTTTGTATTTTTTTAAAGCTGGGTTCAAAGTAAAATCTGATCTATGCTAGGCTCTGGCTCGGTTGAGTTTGGATAATCTTGTATGCTAGACATTGAAGGCCGGGTTGAGTTTTATACCCATGAGTAATAGGAGGTTAGCCCTTGGGCTTAAATGGGTGCGTTCCATTGCCTAAGTCCAGCTTGCCCTGAATTCTTTTTTCATGGCCAATTTATGGAGGAACAGACCATGTCTAGAATGGAACATTTAATCCTTGAATTATTTCTGCCCAAGTAGCCATGCCCCAAATTAATATGGCAATAAAGGACTGAAGAATGTATTTCCTGATTAATTTAGGGTTTAAATACCCAAAATTCTATAAAAGAGGGGCCTGCAAAAGCAATATACCATGTATGTGCCCTGAGAATCTTGACACGTTCTGAAGAAAACAGCACGAACGACACTTCGGTGTGGAGCAGGTAACGTTTGCGTTACACTCTGTATTTGATTAAAAAAAAGACCCTTATTGTGGGTTAACTTGAAGGGAAAAAATGGATTTGGTTGACTCAATTTATATTAATATTATTTATAGTAATAAGGTAATATAAGGAGTAAAAACAAGGAGTTATATTTATATTCTGACTTTTCATTGTCAGATGTTATTGTCACTCTCCATGCATGTCTATTAACAGTAATAGACAAGAATGATAAAGAAATATATATATATATATATATAATTAAAGGAACGTATTCTCTCTCAAGAGGAAGAGGAGGAGACTCTCAGATAAAACTTTTTGTCAATTCTTAGAAAAATTATTTCTGCAAAAAATATGAATAACAAATATGAATCATTATTATTTAAAGTGAACATAGTAAATTTTCTGGGACATGTTAATATATTTTCTCCCTACTGCTATTTGCTTTTATCTTTCCAACATAACTTAAAACTAATTTTTAGAAGCCGATTAAAATTATTTCTGCATGAACATTGATAATTTCTTTTTATATATATATATATATATATATATATAAAATGTGCTGAGGATTCTCCAGAATCTCCTCCTCATTCTTAGCCATCCTCCCTTGCATACAGTGAATGATCCATAATTGTAGGAATGTAATATATTGTATTTATGTTGTGATTCCTTCTCAATTGTCCAGCTATACATGCATACATTTTCTATATAAATGATCTCCGTGGTGCTTTCTCATAATATTTTCATGATATCAGAGTCTTGATAACCAAACAGTCACGAGTTCAAATCTCACCATCCCTATTTATTTAATAAAAATTAAATATAAGGTAATGTAAGCATGTGCAAGTTTCAAGATCAAAGGACTTTCACTTGAGAGGATACGTTAGAGAATAATATAAATCATATCTTGAAACTTCACTTAATAGCTTAAACTTTTGGGTTGAATTGATTTTTTGACATGATATCAGAGTCATGTAAAACGAGAGTGATCATCGACAAATATCACGTAATAAGTAAAACCTATTTTTGATTTAATAAGAGCTGGGCCCCAGATGTCGCAATGATTAAGTCCTAAAATAGAGGTGGATTTAATATTATTAGTAGAAAACGAAAGCTTACAACTTTTTGCAATTTGACATGTAGCACAAATAGCAAGATTAGACAAAATAAAAATAATAGATAAGTGTCCTTTTTTATTCAAAAAATAAATAATAGAGTGGTTAACATGATCAAGACGCGCATGCCATAGATCATACGACGCCGTAAGGAAAAATTTATTTAGAGCATAAATGAAAGCAACATTGTCTCGCTTTAGTACATAAAGATTGTTATCACATCTTTCTATTATCATCACTGTTCTTGTGATCTTGTTCTGAATAACAAAAAAAAAAAATCAGTAAATATGACCAGAAAAGGAAAGTTTTTAATCAATTTACTAATGAATAAAAGATTTTTGATGAGGAGCGGTACTAATAAAATATAAAACAATTTTAAATTCACATAGAGTTGAGAGGTACCTGAATGGGTGATGGGTAAAGAAATCTTATTTCAAAACCACGCTTCATATTCTTTCGATCCAAGCTACATATGTGTTCTAATAGAATCTCCTCCTAATTCTTAGCCATCCTCCCTTTCATACAGTGATTGACCCATAATTGTATAAATATAATATATTATATTTATGCTATGATTCTTTCCTTCTCAATTGTCCAGTTATACATGTATACATTTTCTACATAAATGAAACGTGATTTCCACCTTAATATGTGGTGGTTTCTCGGAATATTTTTAAAATGAACTTCATATGAAAAACTAGTTTAAAAATACTAAAAAGGCTCATCTTAAACTGCTTTTTTTTATAAAAAAAAAATATGTAAAATAGACTGTGTTTTAAAATTATTTTTCTAAAAAAAAAAGTGATTTTTCTATGTTGTTGTCCTTTGTTAATGAAATTAACCTGAACAAAGTTGCATGAGTTTGAGAAGTATAGGTAATAAGAAAATAATTATTTTATTTTCTCTCCATTCTAATTTTTTCTTCTTGTATCTATTTCATTTTCATGGAGTGTATGGTAATAGGTAGTCACTTCTTTAAAGTAGAACAAAAGAGAGAGATAGTGAGAATAAATAATACAAACTTTTATATTTTTTAATTTTCAATTAAACATATCTATGTGTATTAGTCTATTTTGTTATATTCGGGAACACTAGTATAAAAATTTTATAAAAAAAAGTTTTTAAAATAAAAAATCCAAGAACTAATTAATTAGTTGTAGCTCAGCTTACCAGATAGCTTCATAAGCAGCAAGTTATTTTCCCTTGTCTTAATAATTTTTTATCATAAAATAATATTCTTGATTGATCAAAGTTTTCTTATACGTTTCTGAATATAAGAGAAAATTGAAAATATTTTAGAAAAAAAAAGTATTTTACACAACAAAGGAAAGGGAAAATCAAGATACATGGCAAGTGAAACACCCCCTCCATACCTTGAAAATCAAGAAATACTAAAATTTATTATTGTTCAAGGCAAACTAAGCAAGGGCAATGGATTCGATGTGGTTTCCTGGGATGCTCGAACTACACGTCTAATTTTGTGTAAGGAGTGTCCCTCTCGGTAAACATCGAACGAAACAAGACTCGGATGCATGGTCTTTGATTTACACAAAACTCATTGAGAAATGGATGAGATTTTTGAAGCACAAAAATAGAAACCCTAAACATGTTGTCTGTGGGAGCAGGGGCTCTCTTTGGCCCTTTGCCCCCATTGAAACCAACCATTCTTCCTCTATTCTAGGGATCCTGTACTTTTCCATGGATGCAAATGCAGGAATTTGGTGTCTGCATGCTAGCTAGCTAGCTAGCTACTTACTTCACCAAAAAACAATAGCTACTATTTACAAATCTTCTAAACATTAAACTAGTCTCTGGGACCATGCATCTGGATCCTCACAAGTGATGCCCACTCTACATATATGATATATCTTTTAATATGTTGGCTATGCTATGATCGGCAATGTATAATCTTGTATTTACGCTCCCCCGTAAGCAGGGTTTTAGGGTTAAAGGCTTTGAATTTGACTAATAATTCAAGTATGCTTGGAATTTTGACTCAATCATTACTTCAATATTTCTCAGATGGATAATTCTCAGCAATGTTATTAAACTCGTGGAGCTGTTCCATTGATCAACCCGAGATCTAAGTAACAATCAAGTTAAAAAACAAGTGGAAGTTGATTTAATCCAAGTTAACTCATTTTATTCTTCAACTAAATCATAATATTAACTTTGATTCTTGGAGAAATTGCCATGTGATGATTTTCCTTATTATTATTTTTTTCTTGACACGTTTATTATCACTGTAATTGAACATATATCAAGATTAAATTAATACATGGAGATAACTCCCTATGAGCTAGGTCAAAACTTGTAGGGAAAAAGACGGGTTTTTCAGAAGCGGGGGGTTAGCTTACCGAAGATAAGCAGGGGGGAAGGAATGTAGGAGGGAGGGATTCTTCACCTTAACCCATGCATTCAAACACCATCCTCTCGACAAAGAGAAAATGAAGTTCAAGTGGGCCAAAAGTGAGTTTTCTGGAAATCCATGCTGTCTGTAGACTGATAGTCGTCGTAGTAGATGGCAAAGACCCACTCCCTCTCAACTTTTAAAACTGCCAGGAAACCATTCCCCCACAAAACAATCTCTCTCCTTCCATCTCTATGACTCCTGATTTGCTTTGCAGGCCACATACACGTGGGGGTCCACTTTCCCATTTCCTTTCCAAGAAAACAAACCATCAGAATCCTTCCTTCGACGACGAAACAAGTTCTTGAAAGGACATTTAAGATTCGATCCCCACTCTTGACTGTTTCCTTTTGCGCTTTTATTTTCTCGACAAAACCATAAAATAATTGATTAAATCAATGGCAGAAAGAAACTGAATTGTATTAACAAAAGCCAACTGTTGTTTTATTATTAACCCAGTTTGAACATAAACAATGTATCTAAGATGTAACTCAGGATTTTGATACGCGAAGACAGAACAGTTTACTCGCACGAGAAGAAAAAGAAGAGAGAGGATGAAAAACATTTTTTATCATTTCTAAGATGTGATTTGTTTTACTCACAACTGCAACTTAAACACCGTAATTTTTTTTTTTTAAGAAAAGGAGAGAACCCAAGTCAGATCTTTGCACGTACATCAATCATAGAAACAGAGACGCACCTTTCGTTAACTTCAATGTCACCAGTTGCGTTGGTAAAGAGGGTCTTTTTTATTGCTTGTTACAGATAGACAATAGTCCTTCCTCAGTTCTAGAACAGAATATTCAGGTTCTTTTCCTTTCTTTTCAAGTATTTTTATTTTTCTTTTCCTTGGCTACTTGCATTTTCTTGCGTTGGCTCAGTTTTCTATGTGTTTTCATTGGCTGAGATGCATTTGCTTAGAAAGTTGACTTTTTCGAGAAAACCCCATCTGGGCTGTCAACTTTCCTTGATGGGGTTGCAGCCCTTATTTATGTCTTTGATTCTCTCCATCACCTATCTTTTCATGGATGTGATGCTACTGTGATCCTTGTTTTCTGGTAAATGGAGTTCATGGCTGAAATTCATTTCTTCTTTTTTACTCTGTTTTGGATCAACTCAACTGGCATTGTTGAACGTTGAATGTTTCTTGGTTGAAAATATGGACACTGGAATTTTTGGTTCCGAACCTTCTTTTGATCATTCTTTAATGATAAGTTCATTGATTGGCATGGTTGATTGTTCATGGATTGATATTCTTTGATTCTTTTTTATGGCCTCTTGATTTATTACCTTATTTAATTGCGATATGATTTATGTCCATGTCACTCTTAAACCTTCCCTTCCTTGTTTTTCCCCCAATATTCCTATGGAATTTCCGAGCGATGGACTCTGATGCAATCACTGAATTTTCTCTATTTTTGAAGGTTTTTGATTTGGGGCCATTGCCATTGATGAAAATAGAGCAGTTTCAGACATGACACTGAGGAATCAAGACCAGAACAAGAAGGTAAATCTAGGTTTATTTGTTCGCTTAATCTTCGTCTTTCCTGCTACCCCGTTTCTGCTCTTTTTTCAACCTTTCTTTGATCCATAGTCCTAAGGAACTGAACAGGTGACCATCACGGGGCTATTGCATTCATTACTGCTGTTGATCACGTAGAATACATTACTTGTTCAGTCTTTCTATGATCTATAGCTATTTACTGCTGTGTTTTTGCAGTCTTTTCTTCGAAGATTTTTCTTGCAGAAGGAGGAAAAGGGGAGGAAGGCAGAGAAGGTTTCATTTGATTCGTCTGGTGAGTAATGAATCAACTGTGATCATTGTTTCTATCTTCATGTGTGAAGAAATCACTCTTTTTCGGTTTTTTTGAAACGGAAGATTCATAGAGAGATAATTTTCTTTTCATTAAGCAGATTCCATTCAATCTTCTTTTTTCCACAAATCGAACAATTTTCATCTGTTTTTTTGCCTTCTATGGCAAGTAAAAAACTGGTCCAAAATGTAAAGATGAAGGGTTGGAAAGGCATAGATAGGAAAAGTAGAAGTGTTGTCAATGGCGAGAGCATCTTTGCAATTTGCTCCAAAATTGAGAACATTTTCATTGTAAACTTCTTCCAATGGAGAAAAGGAATCAAGAACGTTATATCTTTTCTCTGTCTATCACCCCAGGTGGATCCTATTTCTTTTCCTTCCTTTCTTCCTTATAAGTACTTGCTATCTTTGAATCGAGTGGGTGTACTTTGAGAAATGCTTGGATTTCTCTGCTACCACAGATGATATTCCTTCGAAGGAAGTTTTTCCTGCGCGAATTGCTTTGTGTCCTCAATTTAGATTACAATTTTAAAGTTTTGCTTTGTTTCTCATTAAAAATCCTATCTTCTTCTTTCCAATTGCAGAACCACATTCTGATCCATCGCTCAAGTCTCTCTTGTCTCACCAATTAAGCTCTCCAATGCCAAGCAGTCAAGCCCAGTCATTTAGGTAAGCATAAGATGGATTTTCTTCTGTTTCTCTTAAATTTCCTAGTTTCGATATTTTTTTCGTCCTGTTTTTAATCTCAATGTATCTGCTTATATGAAAAATCTAATAGTTTCTGGTCAAAACTTTTCCCTTCATAGAGTTTTCGTAGCAACATGGAATGTCGGAGGGAAATCTCCTCACAGTGACCTCAACCTAGATGATATTCTTCAGGTTCATGATGAATCAGATATATATGTCTTAGGGTATGCTTTCTCCCTCTTTTCCTGCTGTATCCTTGTATTTTATTTTTAATGATTATATACCAATATATTAAATTCTTTCAGTGCGATGAGGTATGCCGATTTGCTCTTCATTTTGTTTCTTTTTTGAATTGTCAGTTTTCAGGAAATTGTTCCATTGAATGCTGGAAATGTGCTTGTGGCAGAAGACAATGAGCCTGCCGCAAAATGGCTGGCTTTAATCAATCAATCACTGAATAGATCATATAGTGTGGCTTCAAGAGGATCAAAATCACCCCTTTGCACCTCACTTCGCTTCCAAAAACCTTCTCTTAAAAAGGTCTGTAAGTCTTTCAGGACTGAGAGTGGACGGAGGCTGAAGACTTGCAATTGCTCTCCCATATTGGAAAGGAAGTATAGCAAGGATTGCTGTGTTTGTCCCCCACCAGCAAATATGACTGAGGATTACTGTTCTTCTGAAGAGGATGAAGATGGACTTAGCAATTATGTATCTACAGAAATTTCCTCTCCAGCTAGTGCCAACCAGATGAAGTACAGCCTTATAACAGGGAAACAAATGGTCGGAATATTTGTTACTGTTTGGGTAAGGAAGGAACTTGTGCAACATGTTAGCCATTTGAGAATCTCTAACGTTGGCCGTGGGATCTTAGGCTGTCTTGGGAACAAGGTAATTTGAGACATAGACATGCATTGTTTATGAGCATAAGCTGTTCACGATTCATGTTTGAAAATCAAGACAGAATTATAGACCTTCCTCATTTGAAATTATGGTTAATTACTTAATTCTCTGGTTGCAGGGGTGTATATCTGTTAGCATGTCTTTCCATCAGACAAGTTTCTGCTTTGTTTGCAGTCACTTGGCGTCAGGAGAGAAAGAAGGAGATGAACTTAGGAGAAATTTGGATGTCATAGAGATACTTAAGAACACACAATTTTCAAGAATTTGCAAATCTCCATATATTCGAGCGCCTGAGAAAATTATGGATCATGAGTAAGCATCTCTGAAATCACTAAACAAATAGTCTAATTCTGTCTTTGAAAAATCTTTCTTAATTTAATGCCTTGACACTAAAACCTGTTTTGATGTCCCTAGTCGGGTAATATGGTTGGGGGACTTGAATTACAGGATCGCTTTGAGCTATTCCGAGACTCGAAAGCTTCTGGAGCAGTATAACTGGGATGCACTTTTTGACAAAGATCAGGTACCTTCTTTGAACTTGAATAGAATAACTCTGAACTTGGAGCGATGTGAAAACGGCATCATCCATTTTGTTCCCTGCAGCTCTGTAGAATAAATCTTTTCCTTATCTTTTTCTGCGAATCTTCGCCAAGGGTTAAAATAACAAAAACCGAGATCATCTCGAACATTGACTATGGGTGGATTGCAAGAATGTTATATGGAACTTAAAGAAGTGTTCATTATTATTCAATGACCACAAGGAATGTTTGTTTGTATTAACAGCCACAGTATTTATTCTCTCGATGGAGGTGTACCTAGTTTCATTTCCTCTCTTTTTCCTGCATACTCAAACTGAATTCGGTCCATGTTCTGACAGCTGAAAATTGAGAGGGAAGCAGGGCGAGTGTTCGGAGGATGGAAAGAGGGAAAGATCTACTTCGCACCAACATACAAATACTCCTACAACTCGGACATTTACGCTGGAGAGACTATTGAAACACAAAAGAAAAGAAGAACTCCAGCGTGGTATATTTAGTAAAAACCTACACCTATATTACTGAAATTAAAAACTTTTACAAATAAGTTGAATAGCTTAAAAAAATTGCAGGTGTGATAGAATACTTTGGCATGGAGGTGGGATACATCAACTATCTTACGTACGCGGAGAGTCCAGGTTTTCTGACCACCGGCCAGTATGCGCAACATTCATAGTAGACGTACAAGTTTCTAATGGTGGATTAAGAAAGGCATTATCAGGCTTTAACATGAAAGTTGCAAGTGAAGAGCACTTGCCTCTAACAAGAAAATAGTATTCGAGTTCGTGTACAGTGCTGATGATTGTTTTGATTCATAATAGTGAGTTGTCCAACAGCTATAACTCCATTTGTTTTTATCATGACCTCTCCATACTATGTTGCCTAACTGTTTTTTTTTCCGGCCAGGTTTCCGATAAACTGACGTAGCTGCTAGAAGACAGAAGAGACAACTAAATTTTGCCATTTATATCCAAATTTTTAGATTGAAAGCATGATATTCTTGCAGTAAAATATTGTAGTTGTGCAAGCTGTACAGAGCTTTCTGCAATTGGTGAGGTGCGAGAAGCTTTCTCTGTGGATATGATTCTTCAAGAACTGTCCTAAAATTATCATAGTCGAAGCACCTAGGAAGCGTATTCTACTGTAGTTTTTCAGGAGTAAAAATTATGCCAGAGAATGCCATGTTTGCTGTGGAAATAACATGTTTTATGCTTGAGGAGTAAGGCTTATTCTTTTTGTTTTTGTCAGAGATGAGATGAAGGCATGGATATAATAAACATGTTAGGTGAGTCGTTCTTGTGATTGATAATTTCTTGGTCTGGTCCATTTTATATTCAAAAACTTTGTCTGTTATCTTGCCTGATCAAGGAAGTGCTAGCATTTTTTACAAATTGTATAACTTGGGAGTTAGGACTTTTCAATTTTAAAGCCTCAGAAACCACCATTCTGCAAGCTTTTACTTCGATTTGATCACCGTGTTCTCTCTTTGCTGTCCTGCTAAGTCATTGTTCTGCTGCTGATTCCCTCTTAGATTTGGATTCCATTAGGTTGCGTTTGGTTACTGTTAGAAACAGAAATAATAAAGATATAAAAGACATCTCCTTATACTTCAGCACTTTATGTTTTAAAAGTATAAAAACTCATTTCAAAATATTTATTCTACTCTTCAGCTAAATATAATTCTATTTCTTATGTATTCGTTTATTATATACCCTGAAATACTAACCAAACGCAATCTTAAAAATTTTGAAAGGGCAGAGGAGGTATACAAATGATGTGAGCTAATGAACTATAATTTGAATTATCATGTACTTTTCTGACAATGTCTCCCATATAAAACGTGTAATAAAAGGAAGGTAGTGAGATGAACTTGGCTCTGGAGCCTGGACCTGTGAGTTTATACTGGAAAAAACCAGACCAGGTGAGTCTATTTCTGTACCGCAAACCAGCTCATCCAGATCCAAGTTGGACCAGTGTTACCTTCTCAAAGCAATGACTAGAACTCTAAAGTTTGCCTTCCATGTGCAAATAATATTAATAAAGTAGAAGCAGATGAAAACAAAGATTGCAAAGCTATCTTTCTAATTCCCAGTTGATAATACTGTAATCAGTCAATGTGATTAGCCTCCTGATTATTCTAGTTACATAGCCCTCAGGTTTTCAAACTGATTTCTGTTCTTTTGCAGATATCACCTTCCATGCTAATTGTTTATAAGGATAATCATGTCATCACCAATGTAAATGTGTCATTAAGGCCATTGTCAAATCACTTTAGTAGAATCCTAAGCTAAGCCAGCCAATCATCATACTATTTGATCACATGACTGATCATCACATGACTGGTAAATTATATTAACAATCTCACTAACCAAATCTGCAGGGTTTAGGTTTTGCTTTGGAACTTGGAAGCAGAATAGTCAAAGATTCATCACATGACTCCCACACCAAATTTGAATTTAAAGAAGAGATAAACTTTCTAGTACGAAAGCAAAAACAAAGATATGGAGATAATCTCCCTTACATATTCTGTTTCTCTCAATATATAAGTCATTGCAAAGTGATCTTGGCTAGCACGAGCCCTACTTTCACTACATAGAAGACATCTTGTGAGTTAAGAAAGCAATGAAACCTAGCTGCTTCAAATCATTGTCTGCTATTATCTGTGCAATAATAGCTCTAGCAATGCTTCTTTCAACTGGGGTTAATTTAGCTCAAGCAAGGGTTCTGCCAGCTTCCTCTTTGGCTTCAACCAAGTCACCAAGCTCTCAAGTTCTTGTGAATTCAGAGTCAAAAGAAAGCATGCCAAACACAACACAGACAGTAGCCGCCAGCCTTAGAAGAATACCTCCTAGCGGTTCTAATCCCATACAGAACAAGTAACCATTTATCAGCTTCACTGCTACATTTTTAATGTGCCCTCTCGAGAATAACCTTGAAATAATTGACTAAGATATGTTCGCGTGCCAGGTCCAAGCCTCGAGTGAAGGGATGATTTCGTAGGGAGTGGGCAAGGAAGCTTCAAGATTTTGCTAGCTAGCAAGAAATGTTTGCAATTGGTTTAATTTGTTAGTCTTTTCATTACTTTTTTTTTTTTTTTGGTTTTAATTAGTTGATTTTGTACCAGCCTCCTGTGGAGTGTTCAAGCTAGCCAGCTAGCCAGCCATGTGTTTTTATCTTCATTGGTTTAGGTGGGACAAACAATTTATGAATCATAGAATGCAAGATTATGTTTTCAGTGTTTTGGATTTAACTTGGTCAAGTTTTAAAGAAGGCCGAGTGCTCATTTTGTAACGTGATGTGCCGAACAAAAATATATAAAATAATATTTTTTGCTGCCGAGTTGCTAAACGGTGCCTGCCTGAGACGATGATTTGTGGTAGCAGGGGAGAGTACCTGTACGTATGAAAGATGGCGTTACAATTACCTGATTCATTGATTGAAGCCATCACTCTCCATTTCTCTCTCTCTAGAGTCAGAGAAAAGCCCACAAGTCAATAACTCTCTTGACAGGACAGCCTTTATTTCAGCCCCTGGTTTTGACGCCACACCACACTGTGACTATGATATTTATTCGGTAAAAAAAAGAGTTATTTTTTATTTAAAAAACATCATTTTTATTTTTTTATAATTTTAATTTGAGAATATAAAAAATAAAAAATCTTAAGAGAATAATACTTTAATATAATTTCAATTAAGAAGTACCATATGCATGCGTTACTTCATAAGATATATATATTTTTGTGTTTATTGATTTAGTCCAAGGCTAATTAAATCCATGTGATAATTTCTTATATATAATCAAGTATACGATTTTCATGCAAAGATTCAATCATTCATGTGTTGTAATAAGAGAATTCCAAATTAACTATATGATTTGTGAGTCCAATTATTTATCTTGGACCGACTTGCATGATTGCATGCATGCCATTTAAAATAAAAATCTAGAGTTGAATTACTAAATAACACCTTGCCCAGATAAGTATGCATAGCTGGTGTGGACACGGGACAAGGATGCGTATAATTATTCAGATATATATATAAAAAAAAAAGTGAAAATAGAATATTAATTAAAAAGAAATTTGGTTAATGGCTCATTAATCGCGTCCTTAATTATATTGTATAGGAGTATTTTCCTCATATGTTATTGTATCTTTAATATATCTTTATGAGAAAATAATTTTTTAAAAAAAATTATAAATTATATTTTTTAATTAAGATTTTAAGAGAGTTTTCAATAGTATATTAGTATGTTAATTATAAATTATAATTTTTTTAATCAAGATTTTAAATTTCCTTTCTGTTGTACGTACGTACGTACGTATGTAAAACTATAATATATATTAATTAACTAAAATATTTTTAAATTTGTGACTGATATAAACACACCTTATGATAAAATTAAACAAGCGAAACCTTAATAACTTCTCACCCTCCTTTTTTTACTTCACACAAATTATTATTTCATAAAAATGAAGACAGTACGTGCTGCCTTTCCTTGTAAGTTCCGAACCCTAACGCCAAAAGGTTCCACCTCCCTAACCCAGAGTGAATACACTTCTTGACTAACTTCACAAGCCGACACCTCCCTCCCCATACCTCCAATAATTATTACGCGTTTTCCTTCTCTTTATATAGCCCAAAAATCTTCATATGCAAACACGTACGTTGTAGAAACCATACAAAAAAGAAAAAAAATGCAACGCCCATTATCATTCTTGATTCTCCTCTTTGCCTTTCTTTCGATCTTTTCACCTTTGTTGATCTCCTCTCAATCTCCACCACCGCCATATTCACCTTCCAATGCATGCAAATCCACCCTTTATCCTAAGCTTTGTCGTTCAATCTTGACAACCTTTCCTTCATCTTCCAACCCTTACGAGTACAGCAAGTTTTCAGTCAAACAATGCCTTAAACAAGCAAAAAGATTGTCTAAAGTCATCGACTATCACTTAACACACGAAAAACAACTTTCCAAAATGACCCATGAAGAGTTTGGTGCATTGCAGGATTGCCATGAGTTCATGGAACTCAATGTGGACTACTTTGAGACCATATCTAGCGAGCTGGTAGCAGCGGCGTCAATGAGTGATGTGTTGGTTGAGAGAGTCACGAGTCTGCTCAGTGGGGTAGTGACCAATCAACAAACTTGCTATGATGGGCTGGTTCAGTCCAAGAGTAGCATTGTCAGTGCTCTGTCCGTGCCTCTCTCCAATGTTACTCAATTGTACAGTGTGTCTCTAGCTCTGGTCACACATTCGTTGGAGAAGAATTTGAAGAAGAACAAGAGGAGAAAAGGGTCTCCTCAAGGAACCGGGACAAGGGGGGTTCGTGAACCTCTTGAGACTCTTATCAAGGTACCATGGATTTCAATTTTTGTTTTTTCCTCTAAAGTTTAATGCTTCCTCGTGTTAATTAGCAATTGTTTATGGTAGATTTATGTGATTAATTGTAAACAAGGGTATTGGCCTACATGGGTTAGGTTCAAGTCTATGAAATCTCATTAGAGCTAAGCTTAGCTTAGGCTATTATAAAAAAGGAACAAAGAAGACTTAGCTTCGGCCATGGAGCCTCACACCTTTCTAGACTGGGCTATAAATACTAGTGCCTTTACCTAGGTGAAGATTCAACGCATGTGCACCTCGACCAAGAAACAGTCCACGTCTACTCTATGGTTTAGGTGGCCCTAAAGAGCAAGTGCGTGGTGATTTTTAGAAGTAATTTTAACACCCACATTTATAATAATAATAAAAAAAAAAGTAAAATCATAGATCCTTCTCGTAAATTACCAAAAGTGATTTGATTTAACTATCTAGATGGTGATCCAGTGGTAAGAGCTTGGGATCAAGAGGTTTGCTTCCTCTGTAGTCTCAGGTTCGAACCCTGTGGTTGCTCATATGATAGCCACTGGAGGCTTACATGGTCGTTAACTTCAGGACCTGTGGGATTAGTCGAGGTGCACGCAAGCTGGCCCGGACATCCATGTTGAACTAAAAACAAAAATGCTTTGATTTTTTTTATCCATGGAAGGGAAAAGAAGAAGAAAAAAATCATATGCTCAATTCCGTGGACAATTGAGCATAACCTGGACTCTAAAGTTTGATTAAATGAATATCACTCGATAACAGAGTTAAAGATCTGAACAACATTGCTTGCTCGAGTGACTTGATAGAACTGAGTTAAAGAACAGGTCAGCCCATCCTCATGTGGGGCTAGGTGGATCTGGTGAGATAAGTTTGTCTAAACTAGGAAAATGGCCAGCACACTTTACTGACTACAGTACTGAATCAATAAATTTAGAATCCATAACTCGGGGTTCTCCTTAAAATATTATTCCAACCAGATTTTTAATAATTCTATTGACTTAACCATGCTCGATCATATAATATATATAAAAAATACTGTACCGAATCTGAAAACTAGAGCCAGTAATCACTTTACGACTAACGTCACACCCAGCAAATTGGCCAATGCAATGCTGAACTGCTCCAGCTGTCTGTGTTAGCACAAGTTGCTCTGTTAAAATCAAAATTGAGTCCACTTGGTATGGGATGCGGAGGTATAATGTTGACTTGACTATTTGAAGTTCGGCAATTCATCTACCAAGCTCGCAGTTGAAGTGATTGAATACGATTGAAATTGTTGATATTCTCTGGGGCCTCTCGAATCCTCCAAAAGTAAAAAACTAAAAATTCTCATGTCATATACTTAGACACATTGTTAAGAGCATTTCTGATTTCTTTAAACCTTTTAAGCTACTGGTTATTGCAACATCTTTAGATCACAAGTGGTGCTAGAGGGCATCCGATGCTGCCTGCTAGAAATAAATTACAAACGATGTGACAAAAATTTGCAATAAATATTGCAGACGGGATCTAATGCTAGAGGATATACTGTCATGCATGCCTTATCCATTGTCAGATGACCAGTTTCAGGGCTAAATTCATTGCGTCTCGGTGCTGAACTTGAGCAAACAGGATTGTTTGAGATAAAAAAAAAATTTGAAAATCCTAGAGTTGATTCGATTGAATTCGTAACCTTGTCATGTCACTCAAGTTTGGCTAACAATGTTCAGAACTGTTTGAAATGAAATTCGACCTGGATCGGCGGACTTAGATCCGCATTAAATTTAATATTTGTTATCTTTAACAATAATAAATTAGTTAGAATTAATAACGAGTGTAAACTAAAAAATAAAATTTTAGTGTCGGTGTGCCATGTATGATGGCAGGAGAAAATGGTTTACTTCACATGTTTGGTCAATCATTTCAGAGCACAAGCACGCTATGCCAGAGGATGTCACATGTTTGTGTCTGTAATTAATAAATCTTTGTGTGCTTGAGTTTTCTCAAAGTCAAAATTCTTCAAATAGTTATTATAGCATGGCAGACCCGTTTATAAATTACATTCAATAGTTTATAACTAAAAAGTTGGATGAAGAAATCTTAATCCATGACTTGCAGGCTTTAAGGAAAACATCGTCCTGCCATGAAACTCGCAATTGCCACAGGGGAGAACGCATCCTTTCTGATGATGCGGGGGACGATGGGATTCTTGTAAATGATACGGTGATTGTTGGCCCTTATGGTACTGACAACTTCACAACCATTGGAGATGCCATTGCCTTTGCTCCAAATAACTCAAAACCTGAAGATGGCTACTTCGTAATATTTGTTAGAGAAGGGATTTATGAGGAGTATGTTGTTGTTCCTAAAAATAAGAAGAATATAGTGCTGATTGGAGAAGGAATTAATCAGACCGTCATAACGGGAAACCATAGTGTCATTGATGGCTGGACAACCTTTAATTCTTCGACTTTCGGTAAGCCAATGACCACTGAGTTTATAACTAAGGGGTGAGTTTTTACTGATGTTTAAAATCCTGACGAGTCTCGAATTTTTGCTGCAGCTGTTTCTGGGGAGCGATTTGTTGGAATAGACATGACGTTCAGGAACACGGCAGGTCCTGAGAAGCACCAAGCAGTAGCTCTGAGGAACAATGCTGACCTCTCCACATTTTATCGGTGCAGCTTTGAAGCCTATCAGGATACTCTTTACGTGCATTCCTTGAGGCAATTCTACAGGGAATGTGATGTATACGGAACTGTAGATTTCATTTTCGGAAATGCTGCCGCTGTTTTTCAGAACTGCAATTTATATGCTCGCAAGCCAATGCTTAACCAGAAGAATGCCTTCACTGCGCAAGGTCGTACTGATCCAAACCAAAATACTGGCATCTCCATTCACAATTGCACGATTGAAGCTGCACCTGATTTGGCTATGGACAGGAACTCGACGGACAGTAACTTGACTTTGAACTTTTTGGGGCGACCTTGGAAGGAGTACTCTAGAACTGTAATCATGCAATCGTACATCGGAGAACTGATTCAGCCGGTTGGATGGCTAGAATGGAACGGAACTGTTGGATTAGACACCATTTACTATGGTGAGTTTCAGAATTATGGGCCTGGTGCAAACACTAGCAGGAGAGTGCAATGGCCTGGTTTTAATCTGATGAATGCTACACAAGCTGTGAATTTTACCGTCTACAATTTCACAATGGGGGATACTTGGTTGCCTTACACTGACGTACCCTTCTCTGGAGGACTAGTTTGATTATAAATAGGGGCCTTATTGCTTCACAATTTTATTCATTCTTAGTTGACACCTCCTGGATTTCTTGTAATTCAGCGATAAGACAGATTGTGAGGATTTTATGATCAAATTAATAAAATAAAATGTATTTAGCAGCAACTTATCTTGCCAAGAAATTTCATCGCTTGAGACTCTAGAATTGTTCCAAACTCAAGTTTCAATGAATCAACGTGTAATGTGAAAAGGATAAAATAAATTGGTGTAGGAAAACAACATAAAGGAAACAAAAACATGAAAGGAACACAACAAAGGAAGCGTTCTCTGCAAAATGTATCACAGTCAGAGACCAGGTTTGTAGCTAATACCAGTGCCTGTGAGCCACTCTTCTCCCTGTATGAATGCCTTCACTGTAAATTTACTAGCTTGTTTATTGGTGATGGTTTTCAAGCCCTTCCATTTAACTCTGTTCTTTGTTGAAGCACCAGGCCCGAAATTCTCAAATTCAGAATAGAAAATGGTAGGAGGTGCTGTATTTCCTGTCCATGGCAACCATCCAGCAGGGTCGATCAAGCTCCCCATCATAGAACGCATGAATACAGTTGTTGAGTAATTCTTCCAAGGACGGCCAAGGAAAGTTTTGACAGAGCTCAAGTCGCCGTAAGGCCAAATGGTACAGTTCTGAATTGAAATTCCAGTATTTTGATTAGGGTCAATCTTGCCTTGTGCAGTGATGGTGTTCTGTTGGCCTTGCATAGGTTTCCGGGGTAGTATGCTGCTGCTTTGGATGACAACAGCTGAATTTCCAAAGATGAAATCAACTGTTCCATATATGTTGCATTCGCGGTAGAATTGCCGATTGGCATGTGCGTAGAGAGTGTCCTGAAAAGCATCCATGCTGCATCTGTAAAAGGCCGACATATCAGCATTTGACATCAAGGCAACTGCCTGATGCTTGATTGCACCAGCTGTGTTACGGAACCCCATATCTCTAGCAATGAATCCCTTCCCAAACACAGCTGCAGAAAAAGGAAAATGAGTATCAGCCATTTAGTTAATTCTAAGTTTCTAACCTCTATCCCCGTAGCTAAACTTTGGTTAGCATGCAACCATATTGGAGGATTAGTCCTGAACTTACCAAATGTTGCAGTTGAGAATGTAGGAGTTCCATCCACAACGTTCAGGCTTGCTGATACAATTGTTTCCTTCATTCCATCACCAATCATCATGACATTCCATTGCTTCTTCTCGACACGAACATTTTCGAAATAAATTCCTTTCTTCACATAGATCACATACCTCTTCTTGCTTTTTTCAGGAACATTTTTTAGGGCATCGCTGATTCTTTTGTACTTTCCAGACCCATCTTTAGCCACAACAACATCAGCCTTCTTCTTCAAATCTGAACTTTGAAGTAGTTTGCGATCTTCTGGATGCAGCCACTTTGGCATATCTTGGTCTTCGTAGTTCATTAAGCGCCTATGGATGTTCACTGAGCTTGCAACCTTGGAAATCCAAGTGATAATTGCCAAGCTATTGCTAGTCAATTCACTTGAATTCTTGAGATAATCATGAGCAGTAGCCTCTAATTTCGTCTCCGAAAGGCCATCAATGCATGTTTGATAGCAAGTACCCGAAGTACTTAGCCAACTTCTTAGATCATCCACAATATCAATCACATTGACACCATGACCCGCTTCCAATGAGTTATCAAGATGGTCCAATGCCAAACTCAAAAGTTCTTGGCAATTTTCCAAGGCTGTAATTGTCATATTATCCTTGACACCATTGTAAAGCACCCCTCCATCCTTGGAGAAATGCTGAGAAGCTTTTGATAATTCATTCTTGGCCACTTGGATTGCCAATTTGAAAAGCTCCTCAGGTTGAAGCTGGTCTGGTTTAGCCACAGGAGCAAGGCTATTGTAACAAGAATCCTTGTACAATGTGACATCACAAACAGCTTTCACTGATGTAGAAAGTGACTTATCAGCTCCACCCTTCTTTGAGTTTCCACTAGAAGCATGAGTCCCCACCACAGCAGCAACAACAATGGCAACAAGAAGTATTGAAGAAAGGCTTATGATGGTGATTCTTTTCCGGGTTCTTCGACGAGCCTCGAGCCGTGCTTGCTCAGCCTCGTCAAGTTTGCCATAGGCTTTGAGAGAAGACATGCTGAGCACTCTTTGTTGTTGCTGTTGTGTTGTTTATGATGCAAGGAATAATGGTGGGTGGAAGAGGCTTTTATATGTTACCAAAAAGAGATGGCATCTCTGTACGTGCAAGCACAAGGGGAAGGCAAAGAATTTTTGCAAATTTGAAAATGTTGGGAGTGCTTCCCATGTCGAAGCATGGCGAGCTGTGCTCGTAATGCTTTCTGGTGTAGTTGTTGCCATATACTAGCCTGTATAATGCAATGACAGCACTTCTTTTTCTCCTTGGAGCTATTGCTCAAACATCATAGAACCATGGTCTACTTTAAAAAAAAAAAATTAATAATTTTAAATAATAATCCAAACATTTTAAAGGTGATTTACCTTTATTAATCACCAACTTGATTGTATCAACGAATAATTAAAGAAAAGTCAACTAGTATAAAAAGGTTTGAAGCATTCCATTCCAAGACACTTAAACTAATTTCTTGAGCAATAGAGTGTTCTACTATCCCATTTGAAAGTTCAACTTTTCAAACCAAAATCCAACAGGTTATTGGTGAATTGAAATTTTTTCCATTCAATTTAAGTTAGGTCTTAGATTAATGGACTCTGAATTAATTTATTATACCAACTAAATTTAATAATATGTAAAAAGATAAAACTAGCCCAAAGGCATTCTTTAGGGCTTATGGGCTTATTGGAGTCCAAGAAAGAAAAAAAAAAAAGTTATCCCGTGGCTCAAAGGAAAATGTTCTCCCAATTTAAACGGATAGCTACCATTATATTAAAAAAAAAAAAGAGTTAATTATCTAGTAAATAATCAGCATGTAATTAAAGAATTTGTTTCCTCTATAATTTTAAATTTGAGTCTTATAGTTGCTAATATGATGATAAC